>Ga0099855_1000056_pt1 | contig 6516 bp, 3 predicted proteins | sample In4P11_FD_77057 | JGI IMG/M metagenome (GOLD analysis project Ga0099855, IMG submission 77057) | Clean room microbial communities from NASA Spacecraft Assembly Facility at Jet Propulsion Laboratory, Pasadena, California, USA -... ... | reverse complement strand
CATGGAGAATAATGAAAGGTGATGTTTGGACTAGAAGTTCTGTTTTTTCTGGAATTTGTTATTGTATGGAAGTATAGCCTGAGACATTAGTTAGCAATCTATTTTTCTAGGAATTGATGATTATCATCATTAGAATGGATATTGTATTGAAACAAAATTGTAACCAATAATGAGTTTTTGCCAATAAAATAACGCCATTTCAGAGTTAATATTGTGAAGTTGCTTATCTCTATTACAAATACCCTTTTTTTTTACGACTGAAATCATCATAATAGTCATTTCTCTACTCAGAGAAGAAAGAAATCACAGAAGTCACATTCTTCTAGCACTTACATATCAAAGCAATCTTTATAGCACTTACATATCAAAGCAATCTTCATGTGCTATAGCACTTGCAGCAAAAGAGGCTAAAAGGCCCCGTTTTTTTCCCTTCATGAAGCAGAGGTTAAACGCACAACAAAGGAAACGGAGGTTAAACCCATTATGCATTCACTACAGGCAGACGAAAACCAATATGTAAAAGTATCAATTTTATGTATAGCCAACTAGACCTAACATAGGCTTTGCAGTTTGGATAGATCTAACTTCATGACAACAGCTGACAGGTTCTTTTGTTTAGTATGAATTCCCTCTTGAATTGGCCCCTATTGCATCATGGATTTGTCTACCTTTAAGAAATTCAAATGGTTTTGATATTCCTTCTGAGAATATCCTTTTAACTTTGACGACGGATGTTTTGCTAAGATTTTGTATATACTCCTTTTAACTTTGACAATGGATTTTTTTCCAAGATTTTGTATATACAGTTGCACAATGAAATTGACTTGAATTTTTTAAAGTTTCAAGATTATTCTTTTTGTGAATTAAAGCTAGGAAGTGGCATTAAATGCTCTATATACTTTCATTGAATTACTATCCTCCTCAATTACTCTTCTAGGGTCTTTGTTACCTCACAAACTATCATCTTATGAGTAAAGCCCAAAGATCAATGATAGCTCATGGATAACTCAAGAGGATGGCCAATGTCACCACACTAACCTCTCAAGAGGATGGCCAATGTCACAACACCAACCTCTTCTAACTTTAGGCTAGCTCTTCTCTAGCACAAGGGGGGCTTTCCTAGGTTAGGATTACTAAAACACAAGCAATGAAGCACAAGGTGAAATGAAAAGAGAACTCTTATAAAACACTTTGTTTTTTTGGGTTTAAAAGTATAAGAGATAAGAGGATTGGAGACCAATGTCTTCATCAAATTTGGCAAATGGGGTCAATAAAGGATTTCTCAATGAGGGTTTCAAAGAAAGCTTGGATAGGACTAGAGGATTATATGCCAAACCCTAATCACTTCTTGATGACTTAGCAAACTTTAAAGGTCTACAAGAGGAGCAAACCTAATAAGAAAGACTCAAAAGGTAACTTTTAAGTAGGTGTTTGCCAAGTTAGTTGAAGGGCACCATCAAACCATACTAGAAAGAGAACACAACCTAACATCTTCTAGTGACATTCACCAAGCAATAGAAGTAAAATGCATACTTGTTTGGAAGCTCAAAACCCTCAACAAATTGTAGATATCATCCATTCACCAAATCATGAAGCACATCAAACATCTCAATGGCACGCTATACCAACCTTCCATAAGACCAAAAAGATATTCAATTAAGCTCAAGTGGTAGTTCTCTCACAATCCAAACATAAAAATGAAGTGAGGAGATAGGACTCTTTATATAGAGTTCACATCTACAATAAAATACTAATAATGTCCACTAAAACCCTTGATCTAGGAGAGAGTAACTAACTCCTCCAACAAAACAATAAAGTACATGGATACCCTAATACAACATGACTAAGACAAAGAAGAACCCCCCTCCAGGAGGGCGCTAGCTCCAAATCATAAAAAGTATGGCTTCCATCCATAAAACAGGGTAGCAAACTCCCCACGTGTGGGTTCCTCAAGCATCCAGGAGGATATCGCTAGCTCGAAAGGTAAGTAATATGAGTGTAGATACATGAGAGAAGGCCTCCAAAGTAGTGCTAGTCCACATCAACATAGAGTAGGGCTGTAATCCATGGAATTTGGCTGAAATTTACCATGTGTAAGCATCCAAGGGCTGCAAGGGCCTAGTGCTAGGTTCCAAGTGGCATGGGAGGTGGAAAGACATCATGAAAAGGTCTCCAAACCAATGCAGATCCACAATAGAAGGTAGGTGCTAGCTCCAAGTAGCATAAAATGTGGTTGGTTCACATGTAGAAAGTTCTAAATGAGGTGATAAATCCAAGGTGTGGCACTAGGCTCAAGATGCATGATAGGAGGAAATCCAACCTCAAAATACCTCACCAAATGATGAATCATCCAACCAACAACCTTCAAAAGGCATGCGCTAGCCCTCTCAAGTCCACACATGTGAAGTCAAGAGAAGAATGAGGGACAGTGCTCCATGGAATAAGGCTCTCAAGGTGATATGTATGCCTTGTAGGATCTCCATGAACCAAGTGCTCAAGCAATAAGGCCCAAAATGTGGAAGATCATGCTTAAAACCTTCACATGTGTGGGGCAAAATCATCAAGGTCACTCCATCTCCCTCAGAAAGGTAGCTGCTCCAAGTGAGAGGGGTCTCATGATGATGTATATGACAAACAAACCCTCCATCATCGCATCAAATATGAGAGAAACGAGCTCTAGATGTCCACATGTGTGAGTTAACATTCTCATAGTCAAAACATACTCCATGAGAAAAGGTAGGCGCTCTATGATCCAAGGTGAAGTATCATGATCCAAGGTAGAGTAAACCTCAAAGTTAGGTCAAAACCCAACAACAACTCCATGGAGTGTGATAAGGCAACAAACAAGGGCTCACATGTGTGCATAAGGGATGTGGATCCATCTCAAACATCAACATTATGTGCAAGCCATCCACCTCAACCACATGTGTGGGATAGATCACCATAAAATCATCAAAGAAAGCACATGAGTGTCTCCCAAGCCAAGCACTCAAACGGAAAAGCCTAGTGAAGATGTCAAATGTACAATACAACCCCAAAATCTACACATATGGGTGTAGATGATCACAACTACCTCCAAATATGTAGAACACTACGGATCCCAAGGCAAGAGGATAAATCCATAATAATCAAACTGTGACCAAGTGTGAATGCTCCAAATGAACTTGTACATCATCATCAACTTGTCCATAATTGAAGAAGAACATGAAGAACTAGGGTGCTCAAGCATAAGCCCATCAATCACTACTAAACCATGCCACATCACCAAGAGAGAGAGAACTCTGTAACAAGGAGTTGAAGAAGGATCCACAGAAGAGGAGCCAAAATTGATCTTAGTGTGACAACTTGAAAGTCCAAAGAAGTTGAGACACTCTCATACAATGGAGTCTCATGCCACATCATCATATACTGTCACATCATCAAGAGAGAGAGAAATTATGCAACTGAGGACTAGATGGAGAACATGCCATGTATCATATATCCTATAGAAGCTCTCAACAAGGAGATCGGGATTTGTTATATATCCTATAGAACATGCCAATAATGCCCATAGAAGCTCGGGTGTTTTTAGATTGTGGAGTCTCGGGTGTTTTTAGATTGTGGAGTCTCATAATCATCAATAATCCAAATGTAATGCTCCCATATAGAACAACCAAGTGTACCAAGCATCACTCGTGAGAATCCATCTGAAATCCATCATCCTAAGGCATGAAAACAAAGCAATCCTTATCATTCATACATCCATCATCAACCCTGAAGAGAAACCCCCATAGGTGCAAGCATGACATAATGCACAAGAGGAATACATAATGCATCCAAGGCATAGAACTCCATAACCATCAAAGCATCAAAACCTGAGATCAGTCCATCATGAAGACCATCAAAACACATGAAAGGTCATACTCTCCATGGATACCTAGCTCACCATGGGGCTACTCCAACTTGTGCCATCTGTTGGGTGATGCCAATTCTAAGTTAAAAAGTGACCTACAATATAGGTGGTAACAGTCCTCTTCTAGGAGATGACAAGATGACAAGACAAACTTTATCTTTTTGAAAAGATGACAAGATAGTTTTTATCTTTTGAAAAGATGACAAGACAAACTTTATCTCTTCCTTAGAGACCTCTTCCATGAGCAATTGATTTCCTTCTTTTGTCACAAATCTTGGGAAATATGATGAGATTTTTAAAATCTTAGTGATATTTGCTCTGATAGGGTTTGTGTAGAGCGTTTTAATTTTCAAAGCACGAGAATCCCATCTTTGCTATTTCATGGAAATTTTTTTGCTTGACTTTCGTATGCTTTTGTCATCTCCCAGATAGTATGAATCCTCTTCCTATGATTTGCATAATTATGGAAAAGTTAGTGTTTTCATCACCTTTTATTAACCATATTGCCTTGCTTTTGATCCTTCAATATGTATCTCTTCTTTTTGACAACTTCTGCCTTGTGCATCTCTTCTTTCTAACAATTTTTGCCTTGTTTCTTCCTGTTAGCACCTCAAAATGTCTCAAGCATTTTGGGAGGTGCATCTTGAAGGTTGGGGGCCTTCAAAGTTTTGACAAGGGTTAAAACTGGCCATAGTTGCCAAATCCAGCAGCCAGGCATTTTATCAGGTCCCTAGAGCTTGGCCCAGGCCCCCTTGGTCTCATTGGGGAGGCGAGCATCCCTCCACCAAGGTCTGAGCTCCAAGACATTCCTAGAACTGGCTAAGGCTCACCAATTCAATCTAGCAATGGTTAAGTATGGCGGAAAGGCCAAAAAGTTAGCCGCAGTGCCAAGTCCGACGGCAAGATTGCCAAAGGCGTTAGGCTCAAGCCCCTAGCCGTCAGCCCCAACGCTCAGAAGACCACAGGCCATGACTGTGGGGCCAATCAGATACCCCTTCATCCTCTTCTCCGCTTTCATCCTTCATCAACAGCTGACATCCTTTCGCTGAGCGGCATTCAACCTCAGGCGTCAGATCCCGATCGCGACAAACTCAGATCAACGACCCAGAGCTTTTCGCTGGCCAACATGCGCGGGGGGTTAACGATTCTTGCGATGCTGAAATAAGCCGCCGTGGTTAAGCGGGGGACAGGTGTCAGCTCGAGATTTCTTCGTATCGCTTCCGTGGTCAGGCCTCGCAGTTAGGCCAGTGGCCAAAAAGCTAGCGGCTAGGAATTATCTAGCCGCCATGTTCTCCAGCGAAGGGCGCTTGGCCCTTCGATCTTCCATCGTCGACGACCTAGATCACATCAAGGGGGCCCCGCCCCCAGTTGTCGCGCACCTTCCTCCGCCATCATCTCCGACTCACATCAACGGCCAACATTCTTTTGCTGGGCGGAGATGGTTCTTCGTCGTCAGATCACGATTAGGCGCGGAGTGGATCGACGACCCTCATCCTTTCGCTGGCCAACAAGCGCGGGGGATATGAAGTTTTTGGCGGCCGAAATAAGCCGTTGCGGTTAACAACGAGACAGGTGTCGCCTCCAGATTTCTTCGCATCATGGAGCGCGGTCAGGTCCGGCGGTTTGTTGGCGGTCGAAACGCTGGCGATCAGCCTATCCCGTCGGCTTGTCCGCCAGCGAAGGATCCTTGGCCGCTCGATCACCTTTCGATCAACGGTTCACATCAACGCTAGGGGGGCCCCTCCTCCCAGCCTGTCGTGCTTCTCTCCTCAGCAAAGGGTCCCACCTGGACCCATGTCACTTCTTCGTAGCCACTCAGGGTTCGCCATGTGGCTAAGGGGGATTCCGCCAGGGAATCTCTCTCCCTCTTCTTCTCATAGATTCGGAGGTTGGAGGCCAACCTCCGAATCTCTGCTCATCGTCCGATCAAGCCCAAGCTTGATCCGATGGCCCTGAAGCTTCCATGCCGTGGGCCTTTCGCTGTAATCGCCTCATCTTCTCAGTGGCTCTCAACCGTCCGATCTTGCTTAGGGCCTCATCCAACGGCCCCTGAGCCCTGACGTCGTATTCACTGTTCTAAGTCGGAGGAGGGTGGCGGCAGCGGCGTTTCAAAGCTGCGCCACCTCCTCCTCGGATTCGTAGCACTAGGGGGAGGGTGGCCCTCCCCCAATTTTGGTCATTAAAGCTCACCAGTCGCATTAAACTCCAGCATGGCAGTGGTTGCCTCCTGCAAACAGCCTCTCGCAGGTCCCAAGGCCATCAATGCCTCATCAAGACTGTGCAGGAGGCCATTTAAGGTCGATGGGATCGCAGCCTGAGAAGGTGGACTTCCAGGGCGATCCCAAAGTCGGCCAGAGGCCCGATTTCTTTGTAAACACTCCACCAAGGCCAAATTTTCTCTCAGGGCCATGCCTCTGTCAGGCAGGCCCATACTTTCATTTATGTAAAGATAAGGTTTTTATTTAAGGCCTGCAACTACCGTCTTTAAGGTTGCAGACCGCATTTAGGTTATTGTGTTTTAGGGTTAAGCTGGTGAGGCAAGGAGGGGTCTGTCCTCTTGCCTATATAAACCAACAGACAACCATTTTCAAAGGGTTGGCAGCTGCTCGTGAAACTCCCTGTAT
>Ga0099855_1000053_pt1 | contig 6864 bp, 8 predicted proteins | sample In4P11_FD_77057 | JGI IMG/M metagenome (GOLD analysis project Ga0099855, IMG submission 77057) | Clean room microbial communities from NASA Spacecraft Assembly Facility at Jet Propulsion Laboratory, Pasadena, California, USA -... ... | reverse complement strand
GGGGGGGGGGGGGCGCGTATGACGAAGGATATAACCTCCAAGTCACTGTGGGCCGATTGGCCGTGACAATGTGAGAGAACGCATTGCCAGACACTGAGAGGGCCATTCAAGCCGTCAAGAACAGCTCCGGCGAGTGTCGTTGGTGCAATACGCGCCGGGCTGACGCACGGCACATCCCATCACACACGGGTTTTGGCCACTGAAATGCGGAGGATTTGCTGGAGAGATCGTCGTCTGAGATATTTTTCCTCACTGGCCTCATTTTGGTCTCATCTTTGGGATTTGTCTTTTTTAGGCTGTGATTCGGACGGTTTGCTTGAATAGCCATGTGTTGTAGATTGTGATTGGCCATGTGGGCGAGGAATGCGCTAACTGTATTTGATCATTTTATGCCTTAACCACAGGGCACCAATAACTGGGCCTAACTGCATTTGGAAGGCACGATGTATAGACATTCCAGCCTGTATTCCCGTAAACAAACCCCCAATCAGAGCACCAAACGTCATTCCTCTGATCTAAGACAGAGACTACATCGATAATCCAGCTCGTCACCTGTCACTCGTTCAAACAAAGTAACTCTGTCATACCTTGTCTCAGAAGCCATTCTCGCCTCGAACTTCATCCCACCCACATTCCACCACCACCACCACCAAAATGGGCCACAAAGCCTCCGTCATCCACGGCGTCAGATCAGAAAATTACTACAAGCCCGGCAACGCAATCAACGAGATCTGGATCGGTCACCTCGAACTCATCTCTCGCCTCCCGTTCGGAGACTCCGATATGGGCCAGGCTGGATGGCCGGCGGGCAGTTTCCCCAAGATCCCCTGGCATAACTTCATCATTCCTTTGAAGCGCCGAGGACTCGTTGAGGCGGACTGGAACGATCGATATTCTGAAAGACTGTCGGGAGGGGATCAATCGGGGGATCGGAGTGATGTTGGTCTTACGTCCCAGGTTACGTCCTTAGTACCAGCCTTGGCTATGCTATCCCTCGTCGTCCTCGCATTTGGTCTTCCGGTGGTTCTGAGACGGTATACCCTACCATTCAACCGGATCCGTGGGAATGGGATAGAAAAGTGCAAGCAGCGCAGGGATGGATACGCTATACGGACGTGCATCGCTATTATCTCCCTCATTACGGGCTTGTTGCTTTCTCTGCTTGTTTTCCAAGCCCTGGCGGATGTCGGACAACTGGGGATACTCAATGATTCGGTCTCGGTGTTGGTGCAGGTAGTGGCGGCCGTTGCGGTTGGTATTGGTTTCTGTTATTCGGTTAGGGCAGCGTATTCGCTTTGGGTGGATTGGAGGGACGTTTCTCGTTGGCTGGGAGAGGATGATATTGTTTCGGAAAGTGTTATGATAGAGGAGAATCTTCCGATGATTGTGTCTTCTTGGGTGGAACGGCAGCATCGGGCTTGATTTATATTATTGCTTGGATCCTGTTGACGATTTTATGTCACGATTCATTTCCTATTTCTATGATATCCTTAGCGCAGCTTGCCTATAAACTCCAAATATACAGCGGACCCAGTCCAATTGCATCAGTTATATCGTACAAACCATTCACATATACAATCCAAGTCTACCTATCCTTCTTTGAGAACAAATCCCGCCAAAATTCTCTAAACCCATAGCCCTTCGACTGATCCTCATCGTAAACATGAGAAGCCTGCGTAGTGCTCAACGAGTCCATGACCGAGGAAGTCTTCTGATGTACCATCGTCGACGGACCGTGAGCCTTCTCCGTTGCCCTGCGTTTAATTTCGTCGGCCAGGGATGGCGCTACATCCGCGAAACAAGAGGACAATTCGCGGTCGAGATTGATATAGGGTTTTTGTGCGACTGGTGGTGCTTGGAGGTTGTATGAGCGGGCTAGTGCGTTGAGATTCTTCACTGTGACTTCGTGGTATGGGCGTTCGATGGAAAGATAATTATGGTCACGTAGAGGGGGTAAATGTGGTAAATTCTCGTCGCTCTTCTCGGGCTGTGTCTCTGGGGTGGAAGAGGACGCTTCTGTCGCTGACTCTGTCGCGGGTTCCGAGCTATCTTCCTGAAAAGACTTCTCGATCCTCGCCCTCTCAGCCAGTCGTGCTTCTGCTGCAGCATGTGCCCGAGCACGCCTCATCTGCTCCTCCAGAGGCCCTCCCTCACTAGCAATCATTCTCGCAGCATGTCTCCTCCAATCAGCCCGCAGGCGCTGACGGAACCGGTCGACCTCCTTCGCGAGTTCCTGCTGTTTCTCGATCCACGGCGGAACAATCTCCTGCCTCTGGATCATCTTGTTCATGAGATACTCGGTTGTATCCATGAAGGCATTGTTTGCATTGTGGTCGATTTCGGTATTAATACCCTTGCCCCGCTTGATGTTCTTAAACTGTCCGCGCGCGATGGCATCTTCGATCCGTTCGTTGGCAAGCGACGCGAAGCCCTGGACGGACACAGGCATTGGTCGAGCACCTGGTGTGAATCTCTCGCGCAGCTCTTCCCGTATGCTCTCGCGTTCTTTGTCTGTAAGGCCAGGACTCTGGCTTAGATTGAAAATGGCGGTACGCTCTTTGGCTTCTGCGATGCGGACACCGGGCGAGACTTTGCGCTTGGGGCTAATGCGGAGGTCGACGGGATTAGGCTGGGGGATTTTATAGGGAGTGCGAATCGGCTTTGGCTTCGCGTCGTCTAGCATTCGAAGAGTGATGTCAGGGAGTTCTTCTGTTCCAGACCAGGGCGTGGATCCGGCGATGTCTTGAGTTCCTTGTCCTGCGCTCTCCTGTAAACCATTAAGCAATCATGCCAATCTATCCCGTATAGCTCGAAGATAGACATACCGGCATATCCACAATGGAGTGAGCAGCAGCATACTCATTCTTGAACGTACTGCCAGCAAGTCTCTCCTCGAGCTTTGCCTTTAGATCCTCCGAAAACCCCGCCTCCTGTATGTTCTTGCGCGCGGATCGTCCTCCTTCCAGCAATGCGTCTTCTGTCATCTCTGACAGTCTCCGTGCCATAGCACTTTCTTGCTGGGGCTCATTTTGCGACGATGAACCATCTTTCTTCTCGCTGTTGCCATCCTGCTTCCGGACGTTCGATGTAGAGAAGCTCCTCGGGACGAAAGTCGTTCGTTGTTGATGTACAGCTCTGCACCTCGCAGGAATCTTGGTTAAATTCGACACAGACACATGCTTCGCGCTCATATCCACGATACTCCGTCGAAAACAAAAACAACAAAGATTCGCCTCTGTCAAGCGCAGTTCAATGAGTTCAACTATGCTCCGAGCGGCGACTTATACAACCGCTTATGTCAGCCACCGACAAAGTCTTGGCATCTCCGAAGCCTTTCCGACGCTTTTGATTTGGATGCTTTTCTCCGGTTGTCTATAGTTCGCTGTCCCTCAACTTTTCCCTCGTTTCCCGTCGAGCCGGACGATAACCGCCAATATGCCTGCTAAGGGTGCCTCGACCCGTCTCAACCCCGTCCGTTTGCAGACCATTCCCCATCTCCGGGTCCGCCGTCCGAATCAACATGAGCAGAATCCCTGCGTGACCGTGATGTCTACGATGTTGAGTATGTCTCGAAATACCGCACCTGCTTGGTGATTGGATTGCGCTTGGAAGGGATATATTGTGTTGGATGGAATGGGGCTGACATACGACAACAGGCTGCTGGGCTTCGTCGGGGTTCGGTTCGGAGAACTGTGCGGCGATTGAATCGCAATTGAAGAAGTGCATGGATCAACCGGTGCGTATTCTTGAACCTGCTGGGCCGTTTTACACTGGGTGTATGCTAATTCCATTTTTCTGGGAAAACAGAAATCGCAGGGCGAGAAGAAGAACACCATCAATTACCACCTTATGAGAATGTATCCGAAGGTCGTCGGGCCCCAGAAGAGGGATGGCAAGCTTGGTTAAGCGAATTCTTTCTGTTGGATTGCTCCCTGGTATGCACGGTTATACGACGATGGTTATTGGTTAAACTGAATGGTGGGGAGGGGAAACGTTCTATTTTCGGAGTTTGGGTTTCCTTTTTTACGGTATATCAAAAGGTCATGCTCTAAATTTGAGGGCATGTGGGTGTTTGCCATATGCTGGTCTGTACATTATATGTGATATGTTTGAAAAGCTCAATTTATGATCTTCAAGAACTCATTGACTATCCAGTGTTCTACAGGACATAGGACTAGTGCTAAAGAGGCATGAACCGCAGGACCAGTTTATCTCCCCTTGGCTTCACTGTGTAAGCGTCTGTCGCTTCAATATCCTCATCATCAATCACGACAGTGCTGAAGTTGGTGTAAATGGCAGCAACAACCAGCTTCATTTCTGCAGACCATGTCAGCAAACCATCTTCTCCCAGTCGCAGCATAGGATAACGTACCCTGTAAAGCCAGATTACTCCCAATACACATCCTTCCACCGCTCCCAAAAGCCCAGAACCACCGTTTCCTTTCCTCTAAATCAACGGATGAATTGGCATCATTGAGCCACCTCTTCGGCTCCCACGTTTCCGGCTCCGGAAATACCTCAGGGTTCCGGTGGAGCGAGTATGCCTGGGCGTTTACGCGCGTGTTGGGAGGAATATTGTCATATCCGGCTAGAGTACAGGTTGGATAGGGGGTCACTCGAGGCTGGATGCCTGGGATTGGTGCATGAATACGCAGCGTTTCTGTGACAATTGCCTCTAGGAGAGGCAAGGAGTCGATAGACTTGGGCGATGGCAGCTCTCTGGATGTGGGAGGTCGAGGATATTTAATCCTAGGTTCTAGGGTTAGGAGCTCTTCACGGAGCTCTTTTTGCAGATCAGGTCTCTTGCTGAGTTCCCAAAATAGATATGTCAGGGCCACTGCGCTCGTCTCGAAGCCAGCTGTGAGTTGGTCATATAGCTCGGCTGCTATGTCGAAGCGTTGCTGCTTGGAGCTGTTTGTGTGAGACTCTAGGTCGTATTTTTCGTCCGGTAGATGCTTCGTGATGCTCTGCTTGAGCCGCTTGAAGACAAGCGGTTCTTCTTCCAATTTGATGGATCCGACAGATTGGTCTGCCTTGTCACACAGGTCCAAGCACCAGGCATCAAGCCTTTCATTCGCCTCATCACACCACTTCGGTATCAAACGAATTCCGAAAGAACGCAACCAAGACACCAGATTCGGGATCTCCTGATAATAGAACTCATATGGCTTCCTGGAGAAATACAGGCGGAGCATCCTACGCCGGTAAGCCTCGTCCTTGAGAAAGTTAGTACCATTTGCCAGACCAAAGATGTACGCCGAAACGAAGTCCATTATCAGCGCCTGGCCAGTCTCATGCATGTCTATCGGGGTGTTGGAGACTGCCGCTTCATGAATAAGAGGCAAGAGACGTTCAAGCAACATGGTCTCCGAGATCAGACACATATGCGGCGACGACTGCAGAAACGACTTGCTGTAGATGTTCGACAGCATCCTCTTGCGGAATGAATGCTCTTTGTTCCCGGTCATGGTAAACATGCTGATGGTTCTATGGCGCCCATTAATATCCACCACCGTAGATACGGAGGGGTATTTTCCTTATCTTACCCAAATGACCCGAACACCCTCGGGTACCATTCATGCTTCTCAAAGGCGCCGGTGTAGACGGACTTGATACCGCCGTCGACGCAGTTGATTGAGATCTCTGCCGGTGTCAGTCTGACAATAGGACCGAGTCTTTCGTGGGCTGCATGGATGGTTCGGTTATTCTGGCTCCTGAAACGCTTCCACAGAATCCAAGCAGGCGATATCGGGACAGACCAGTGTGCATTCGGGATCTTTGACAGTGGGGAGAGGAAGACGGGGTATATGATGCCTTTGTAGAAGAGGAGTAGAGATACAGCAAGAGCTGCTATGGCTGATATTGGAGAGAGCGCCATTTTTGACCCTGAATGGAACAAGTGAAGACTGCCTTGAGGGGAGTATAGCAGTATTTCTATCGCTGAGGAGTGTTGTTTTAGGTAACATTAATGTTCAATCCCCGCGACTCCCCGCAGATAAGAGTGGATGACATTACCCATCATAGTAACGTATAAACTCTAACAGAAAATAACGATGTAACTCCTTGTCATGAACTTTGATTGGGTATAGCAATGGAGAAGTATAGAAAGAGAGATGATCATGTTCCTTAAGCCCTGATAACATCCCGGAGATTCCGAGGCCCAAACAATACGTCTGTATTGTCGATTTCAAGAAGTAAGCTAACCAAATCGTACCGGAGATTTGGGAGTTCACTCTAATCACTATAGCCCAAAGACAGCCTTTCATGCTCCAGGAGAATTTTAGCAACTCCCAAGTGCTCATGCTTTTTTGCCAGCAATAAAGCACTGCGTCGGAATCCATCCCGAGCATCCACGAAAGCACCCTTTTGTAGCAATAACCTTACGATGTCTTCATGGCCTTCTCGGGATGCAATCATCAATGGTGTTTCAAATGTTAAGTTGCGGGATCTGGGTATGCGCCATGAGAAAGGAGAGTTTCCATGATCGAAATGTCGCCTTTTAGCGCGGCGCAGCAGATAAGGGGCTGGTGGGAGAAGTAGAACAATTCAGGAGGAATTTTCTGTGGGGTTATCTATTAGCACTTCTCAGATGGCGTTTGAGATGGCGACTTACAGGTTCATCATCATCCGTTTCTTCTTCTTCCTCCTCTCGATCGTCTTCATTGTCTGGGTCTGAACGACTTAAAACGACTGGCTCTGAGCCCGAATATGAGTAGACGTAGTGGTCCGAGCCTTCTGAGGATTCAGCGTAACGTGGATAGTATTCATCTAAATCTCTAGTTTCTTTGCCATCCTCCCCTTCCACTCCCATTTCATCCGGCGATAAAATCCGAGCATCAATGAGTGTCATCCTGATAGCGGCTT
>Ga0099855_1000050_pt1 | contig 7064 bp, 5 predicted proteins | sample In4P11_FD_77057 | JGI IMG/M metagenome (GOLD analysis project Ga0099855, IMG submission 77057) | Clean room microbial communities from NASA Spacecraft Assembly Facility at Jet Propulsion Laboratory, Pasadena, California, USA -... ... | reverse complement strand
CTAAAAGTGATGCCCTAGTGCTATTAGTTACTTTTTCTTTAACAATCTTCTTTGATCTAGTAATTGCTATAGCCATAGGCTTAATTCTTGCCTCTCTTCTATTCATGAGAAGAATGGCGGATGTTACAGATGTACGATATGTTGTTGATGAGTATGATGATAAAGAACATTTAGAACTTATAGATAAAATAAAAACCCCAGAAAATGTATCCCTATATGAAATAAATGGACCTTTCTTTTTTGGTGCAGCAGACAAATTTGTGAATGTAATTAGGGAAATAGGTACTCCAACTAAGATTCTTATTATAAAAATGTCAAACGTGCCAGCTATAGACGCTACTGGATATCATGCCTTAGATATGCTTTATGATATTTGTAAAAAACATCACACTGAGTTAATAATGTTAAATCTTCAAGAACAGCCTATTAATGCTCTTGGGAAATATGGATTTATAGATGTTTTAGGAGAAGCAAATATTTGTAGCAATGTCGAACAAGCTATTGAAAGAGCTAATGCTTTATTAGAAATGTAACCTTTGTACAGTAGCTAGCCCATCACCTACTCAGTTATTCATCAGCTTAAATGTTGCAATCTTAACAAAACTAAAAGTACACTGATATAGTAGTCAGTGTACTTTTACTATTTAAGCTATATAATTTTAGATTTTACCTAGTTCTACATATAAGCATTCGTGAAAAACCATATTTAATTCGTTATCCTTAGCTTTATTTAAAACTTCTGGATTATAAGAACCTGGTTGGAACCATACGTTTTCTATTTTACATTCCACAATATCATCTAAAGCCTTTAATGCAATTGTAGGATTTACTATAACATTCACCGCATCTACTGTCTCTGGTAATTCCTTTAATGAAGGATAAATTTTAACTCCATCTATTTCATCATATTTAGGGTTTATCCCATACACTGTATATCCCTTTTCTTTAAGCAACATTAATATCTTATAGCCAAATTTACTTTCATCTGGCGACGCTCCAATTAACGCCCACTTCTTCATTTTAACCATTTCATCTCTAAGCATTTTCATATCTTTCATACATATCCCTCCTATATTTTATATCCTATTAAATAATAATTCCACATTAGTCATTGCTTATTCATTAATCACGCATTACTTATGTGTTAAAACCATTTAACAAAATTAATATACATAATACATACCCCCATTGAGTATATATAGATAGTATACTTTTGCTGTGTTTTTGTCAACTAAGCTACACTTATATTAAGTCATAGATTTCCTTCCAAAATATTGTTAAATCATCATCTGCGATGCTGCAATATTAACAACTTTGGAAGCAGATTTAGACTGCCCCTTGTGAAACCTTCCTAGTCTGGGCAACTGCCACTTATAAAAGATGGCAGACTTGAAGCTTCCAAAATGTTGTTAAAATAAAAAATATTTTATTTTCATATTACAATACTCTATAATAATGTATTATAATAATAAGTGTAGCCTTTATATTATATAAGCTACACCAATAAAATTATATCTGTTATAAAGGAGAGTCATGAATGATATTTTCTAGTGAGACATCTATTGATACTATAGAAGAAGATTTGAGATACCTTAAGTTATTAGCTAGCAAGTATCCTACAATTCCAGATGCTTGTACTGAGATAATAAATCTACAAGCTATCTTAAATTTACCTAAAGGCACTGAGCATTTTCTTACAGATGTTCATGGTGAATATGAATCATTTACTCATGTTCTTAGGAATGCTTCTGGCGTAATCAAAAGAAAAATTAATGATATTTTTGGTAATTCACTTAGAGAAAGTGAAAAAAAAGAGCTGGCAACCATTATATACTATCCTGAACAAAAGTTAGACTTAGCGCTTAGAGAAGAAGAAGATATAGAAGATTGGTACAAAATTACTCTTCATAAACTTATTAAAATTTGTAGAACTATTTCTTCTAAATACACTAGATCTAAAGTTAGAAAGGCATTACCACCAGACTTTTCTTATATTATTGAAGAATTACTCCATGAACAACAAAGCACTTTTAATAAACAGGAGTATTACAATGGAATTATTCAAACAATAATCAAAATTGGCAGAGCTAAAGAATTTATAGTTGCTATTTCAAACCTAATTCAAAGACTTACTATAGATAGACTTCATATTTTGGGAGATATTTATGATAGAGGCCCTGGCGCTCATATAATCTTAGATACTCTTATGCAATACCATTCTATTGATATACAGTGGGGTAACCACGATATACTTTGGATGGGGGCCGCTGCGGGCTGTGAAAGTTGTATTGCTAATGTTATTCGTATTTCAACCAGGTATGCAAATTTAGATACGGTGGAGGAAGGTTATGGTATTAATTTGCTACCACTGGCAACCTTCGCTCTAGATTTTTATAAGGATGACCCATGTAAATCTTTTAAACCTAAAATTCTTCCTGAAAATAATTATAGAGAAAAAGATCTTAATTTAATGTCGCAAATGCATAAAGCTATCTCTATAATTCAATTTAAACTTGAAGGCGATATAATAAAAAGACGTCCTCATTATGAAATGGAGTCACGATTGCTTCTCCATGAAATAAACTATGAAAAGGGCACCATCAATATAAATGGAAAAGAATACACACTAAATGATACTAATTTTCCAACTATAGACCCAAATGACCCTTATAGATTAACCGAAGAGGAAAGAGAATTAATTGATAAACTTAAATCTTCCTTCTCAAATAGTGAAAAACTTCAAAAGCATATACGTTTTTTATATTCTAAAGGTAGCATGTACTTAAAGTATAACTCCAATTTACTTTATCACGGATGCATTGCACTAAACGCAGATGGTAGTTTTAAAAAAGTTAACATAGATAACGTTACTTATAGTGGAAAATCCTATATAGATAAGGCTGAAAGAGTAGCAAGAGAAGCCTACTTTGGAAAAGTCAATTCAGAATCTAAACTTTATGCTTTGGATTCTATATGGTATTTATGGTGCGGCTCTAATTCTCCTTTATTTGGTAAGGATAAAATGACCACTTTTGAGAGGTATTTTATAGATGACAAAAGTGCTCATGTAGAAATCAAAAATCCATACTATAACTATAGAGATGATGAAGCAATATGCAATAATATATTGTTTGAATTTGGATTAAACCCTAATGATTCACACATAATAAATGGTCATGTTCCAGTAAAGACTAAACAGGGTGAGAGTCCAATAAAAGCTAACGGTAAACTTTTGGTCATTGATGGTGGTTTCTCTAAGGCTTATCAACAAGAAACAGGCATAGCAGGGTATACCCTTATTTATAACTCTTATGGATTGCTTTTAGCTTCTCACGCCCCCTTTGAATCTACGCAAAAGGCTATTGATGAAGGCAAAGATATCCTTTCATCTACTATAGTCTTAGAAAAATCTACAGATCGTAAACGTGTAGTAGATACGGATGTGGGCCTTGAAATTAAAGAGCAAATTAAAGATTTAGAGTTACTTCTTATAGCATATAGAAAAGGTCTTATTAAAGAACAACGGTAACCTTAAAATGAGCACCTTATAATAATTAACGCCACTTGGTCACTTATCACCAAGTGGCATTAATTTTAATTAATGTAGCTAATATTACTACTTTCCATCTTGTATATCTAACAACTGTTGCAATCTCTGAGCTTGCATTGCAGATTGTTCTGCAAATTCTCTAAATGCATCACTTACCTCTTCCTCTGCTACTTCTTTTGCAAATGATTGATAGTCTCTAGTATTTTCTTGTGCATCTAATAGTTTTTTCATAATAGTATCTCTAGTGTTCATTTCCATTTTTATCACTCCTTCAGTACTATTTTTTCTCAAAAGGTATCTTTTTATGTATTTAAAATTTATAGTTCTTAATAATAAAAGAAATTAAGAATTATATTAATTCCTAATTTCTTTTATCATCATATTTATTTAGTTTATTCAGAAAGTGCTAAATCTATTTTTACTTCCTTACCATTTCTAACTAGTTCTACTTTAACAACTTCGCCAGCTTTATGAGTACCTTTAATCTTATTTATTTCTTCCACAGTTTTTACCTTTTGACCATCAAACTTAATAATAATATCCCCAGGCATTATACCTGCTTTTTCTGCTGCACTGAACTCTTGAACTTGTGATATATAAACTCCTACTGGAATATTGTATTGTTTTGACATATCCTCAGTAATATCTCTGCAAGAAATCCCTATTTTAAGAATTGGTTTAATTAAATTCTCCATTTTAGGGTTTACTGTATTAATTGGTATTGCAAAGCCTAATCCTTCTACACCTTCTTGGCCTATTTTAGCAGTATTTATTCCTATAACTTGACCCTTTGAATTCACAAGCGGTCCCCCACTATTCCCTGGATTAATAGCTGCATCCGTTTGAATAAACTTTAAATCTTTATTTTCAATACTTACTTGTCTATTAATTGCACTAACAACTCCTGCAGTAACAGATCCTATAAATTCTTTACCTAAAGGATTTCCTATCGCTACCACCGATTCCCCTACTTCAAGCATATCTGAATCTCCAAATTCAGCTATACCTGGAACCTTAGTGTTTTCAGCTAATTTAATTACAGCTACATCAGCTGCTGCATCGTAGTTGATTACCTTTGCAGAAACTTCCTTTCCGTCACTAAGCATAACTACAATATTCTGAGCTCCACTTATAACATGATAATTTGTCAAAATATATCCATCTTCGCTAAATATTATCCCAGTACCCACACCTTCTTGTGGAGTAGCTTGCCATCCGTTTCCACTGCCTAAACTAGAGCTTTTAGTAGAAATTGCAACTACTGAAGAACTTACCTTTTTTACAATTTGAGGTATACTTAAATTTTCTGTACTATTAGTAGTTATAAGTTTTGCTTTTCCATCGGTTGAACTAGTTGTGCTTGCTACTTTAGGTGCACTAGTAGCATTTGTATTTTTAACCATATTCATTGTGACGATACTAGAAGCTACACCTCCAAGTGTAGAACATATTGCACCTACCATTATATAGGCAGCTATTCTCTTTCTCATACCACCTTTATTTTTTTTCACTTTTTCATCCTTTATTTCAGTGTAACTATTATTTTCTAGTGAAATAGCTTGCATTTCATTTAGGTTTTCTTTAAATTCATTATCAGGTTCACTTGCTATAATATTTTCGTTAATCTCCTCATCAATGTTTTCAAAAGAATTATTCATATTCTCACCTAAATTACTATCTTCATTACCAACTATATTTTCATTTGATTCATTATTATACATTTTTTCATCCATACTATTTTCCTCCTTATTTATTCGTTTGACTAGATAAAAGTAATTAACTTGTATCTTTCTCAAAATTATAATTAAATATGATTTTCATATACTTTTTTGAAGTTCACATTAGGTTTTGTCTTTAAATATATAATAAGACTTCTATGTTACAGTTTGGTGACAACTTTATTAACAAACCTTTAATTAATATATATTTCGCAGAAATTCCTTATATTATTTATACTTTGTTTACTATAATTAACTTCTTTTTATTTATAAAACAATAAAAAAGTACATATTACTTTAAACACACTTGTCTTCGCTAGATAATTCCAAGCTACTACTTGTTCAAATGTATTTTTAAATAATATATACCTTTTTAACTCACTAAGGAGTATTCAAGCAAATATATTAGCATATTTGACTCATTATTTATTTTCATGTGTCTAGACAATACTACTTTCCTGCATATAACTCAACTATTTTTAATATTACTTCAACAGCTTTTTCCATAGCAAATGTAGGTATAAATTCATATTTACCATGGAAGTTATGTCCACCTGTAAATATATTTGGTGTAGGAAGTCCCATAAAGGATAGTCTTGCACCATCTGTACCGCCTCTAATAGGAACAATTATAGGTGTCACTCCTACTTCTTTCATAGCTAGAGCCGCAGTGTCTACAACATGTTTAACTGGTTCCACCTTTTCCTTCATGTTGAAGTACTGATCCTTAACCTCTATTTCAACTGTGCCATTACCATACTTTTCATTTAATTTTTCTGCTATACCTCTGATAAATGTTTTTCTGTTTTCAAAGCTTTCACTATCAAAATCTCTAATTATATATTGAAGTTTTGTCTCTTCAACTTCTCCACTTAGATGGATTAAATGGTAGAATCCTTCATAACCTTCTGTAGTGGCTGGTGTCTCATTTTGTGGCAGGCTGCTCACAAATTCATTTGCTATAAGTGTAGAGTGAATCATTTTCCCTTTTGCTGAACCTGGATGAACATTTCTCCCATGAATACAAATTTTCACTCCAGCAGCATTAAAGTTTTCATACTCTAATTCTCCAATAGTTCCTCCGTCTATAGTATATGCAAAATCTGCATTAAATTTTTTCACATCAAAAAGATCTGCACCACGGCCAACTTCTTCATCCGGTGTAAATCCTACACAAACTTTACCATGTGGAATCTGAGGGTTTTCTATTAAGTATTCTACAGCAGACATTATTTCTGAAATGCCCGCTTTATCATCAGCTCCAAGCAAGGTAGTACCATCTGTAGTAATAAGAGTTTTCCCTATGTAATTCTTTAATTCCGGAAAATCTTTTGGCGATAGTACTATATTTTTTTCTTCATTTAACACTATGTCTTCTCCATCATAGTTGTAAGCAAATTTAGGATTAACACTTTCCCCTGACATGTCTGGAGCAGTATCCATATGTGCTATAAATCCTATAGTCGGTATAGCTTTTTCTACATTTGAAGGGATTACAGCCATTACATATCCATTATCATCTATGTTTACCTCTTGTATACCCATTTCCTTTAATTCTTTAACTAATTCCTTGGCAAGTATCATTTGCCCTGGTGTGCTTGGCACAGTAGTTGATTCCTCATCAGATTTAGTATTATAGCTCACATATTTTAAAAACTTTTCTACAACTTTTGACATATGCTCATCTCCTTAAGTAATTTACTTTATTGTATACCATTACATTATACTATAATAAGCTCGATTCTTAAACATTTACAATAAGTGTCTAAAAAGGATATATTACCAACATTTCTCTT
>Ga0099855_1000049_pt1 | contig 7161 bp, 8 predicted proteins | sample In4P11_FD_77057 | JGI IMG/M metagenome (GOLD analysis project Ga0099855, IMG submission 77057) | Clean room microbial communities from NASA Spacecraft Assembly Facility at Jet Propulsion Laboratory, Pasadena, California, USA -... ... | reverse complement strand
TAGGAACCATGAACAGAGCGATTTCAACCGTAAGAGAAGCAATCTTGCGTGTTTATCATAAGTGGCAAGAAGGAACCTGGCAAATATTGAGGTAAGAGCTAGCTTGGAGCAGCGGAGGAAGATCGAATTTGACTCTCTAGCATACCCTTTAATAGAATAGAAGGCGGGTGACCTGTGTGCTATGCATCGGCTCGCTCAGTTCCAGCACGCCCCACCGATATTAGTATAGACAGCTGAGAAGAGTATGCTGTTATTTGACAGTTGCATATTCATAGTGGCAAATTTCCTGGCTGTGCTTATCTTATCGGTCGTCAGCATCGGAAACGCCAGCGTCTAGCTCCGTTTCAATAATTAGACCTTGTCTTTATTTTTGTCCACAAGAGGTTAGCAGTCCGCAGCGGGCTCAATGTCTACGTCATTCCTAATCCGAACTGGCCAGTTGACGCGCGACATCGAACCAAATCCGAAATTGTCGGTAGGCCCAGCTCTGCAGCCATATCTACTGCAGCTACTACTACTAGAGGCTCTGTACAAGCCTCTATCTTTACGCTGGGCTCTATTTTTATTGTCAGACAGATTCTTTCCGGTCCACCTTTTAGGGCTGATGGAGAATAGCACAACGCTTGCCCATCTAAATTGATGTGCTTACTGGATCTACGTCACAAGAACTACAAGTCCTGATAAACCGTGGTTCACTTTATTACATCTTTATACCATCTTTGCATCATTACTCCTATCCCAAAATGTCAAGCCTTCGTGCTGCTTTTTGGAGAGGAGGCGTATGCAACGCCCTCATCTTTCACAAAGCTGACCTTCCCAAGGATCGCGCAACATGGCAACCACTTTTTGCAGCCGCTATGGGCTCACCTGATCCGTACGGCAGACAATTGAACGGCATGGGTGGCGGGGTGTCGTCGCTCTCTAAGATATGCATCGTGTCCCCATCCTCACGACAGGATGCTGACGTTGACTTCGAATTCGTCCAAGTAGTCATCGAAGATGGCCAACTCGACCTAGCGAGCAACTGCGGCAACATGACTGCTGCCATCGGCCCATTTTCGATCGATAATGGCTTGATTAAAGAACCAATAGTCGAACCTATATCGAGTCTTGTTCCTGCGTCCTGCACGGTTCGCATATTCAACACCAACACACGAAAGATAATCCACTCCACATTTTCTGTTTCAGGAAATCCCTTGAAGTTTCATCCTGGAGGAGAATATGAGATGGCGGGCGTCGCAGGTGCCGCTTCCAGAATCTGCCTGTCATTCATCTCTCCAGGAGGAACTCAAACAGACAAGGCGCTTCCCACAGGCAGTGGCACTACGACTTTAGACACGAGAGACGAACACGGATCAAGAATACAAGCAACACTGGTTGACCTTGCCAATCCAGCAGTTCATGTCGATGGCCGCGCGCTTGGACTGGACTCGAGCACGACCCCACCAGATCTCGACAAACTACACCCTAAAATGGCATTATTGGAGAAGATCCGTAGAGAGGGGGCGGAGAAAATGGGGTTGGATCCGGACGTCGCTAGCGTGCCGAAGATTGTTATACTTTTATCGCCAACTGCAGAGGCGGCTTCGAAGGGCATACATATACAGTGTCTAGTTCTTTCGATGGGTCAAACGCATAAAGCAATTCCGCTGACCCTAGCATTGAATCTAGGAGCGGCATGCAAGATAGACGGAACGATCCCTTTCATGCTAGCGAACAGTGTTGATGCTGAGAACGATGTTACTATCCAGCACCCGAGTGGAACAATCAGCGTAGGTGTTAAGTTTGAGAGTAAGGAAGTCGAGAGCGCAAAGCTATATAGTACTGCAAGGCTTTTAATGCTAGGGGCAGTGAATGTGCAGGCATAAGGTTTTAAGTGCAATATATGTGTATAGCCTTTTAGCGTAAAGCTTACCAATTTTAAAAATTGTTGGTTTACATTATAAATGTTATACCTTAATGCACTTGTACTAATACGCGCGATAGCCAACCTACTATATCTTCCCGCAATATTCCGCTATTCTAGCAACAACTTCCCCTTACTGCGAATACCTCTTCGAAACGTATGCGGGTCCGTGAATCTGCGATGCTTACCTGTACCACCCCCCTCATTCCGCCGTCTTCCTCCCGCCCTCCAAAGAGCCTTACCCCGCTTGCCGAAAAACTCTGCGAATTCAAGCTCCATGCCGTCCTGTCAGATCTAAATGCTTTCTCTCAGTCTTATGCGACCGAATCCGAGCTCGTACTCTTAGCGTTGAGAATCTGGGTGTCAAATCCGGACCTTAGAGTAGTGTCTCTGTCGTTGAACTGCGACGGACAAAACCATTCAGACAATGAAGTGGAAGGCGAGGATGAGGACGATTATGAAAGGCAGAAGGAAGTGATGGAAGCATTGCTGGACAGCGATCGGGTTGGTACATTTACGCGCGTAGAACTGGCGCAGGACGGCTGAGAGTTCCACTTTCAGGACAGCCCATACCCGGTGCTGTTGAGGAAGAGAAGAAGTGGCGCTAGACGAGTCTCTTCGTACCTCTGGAGCCCAGGGGCTGCTGGTTAGCTGTCAAGCTCGCACTCGCGGCTGTGTAGGCCGGGTCGTTCACCTCTCAAAGATCTCCAGCTGTACTATGGCGGCGGGAAGTGCACCTCACCACGCTGTCCAGATTGATCCTGCATCCAAACAACGAAGAAATCGTAACTTTCAGGAGAAGCTAAGAATTGTAGAAGGTGGATTATTTGCGCCGAAAGAGGAGATGGTGGCGATGAGGGATGCGACTGGGAGTGTGGAAGATGGGAACTGGGACAGTATACTGGCAACTGAAATGGAGTCATTCGTCCTAGATGGATTGGTGGGTGATGCTGTCAAATTTCTGTTCTAGGGTCTTTAGCTATTCATCTGTGAATCTAATGACTACCTTGCCAGAACTGCAACACAAACAGTGGACGCGCTGGATGCTGGTTTTGCACTGCTCAGAGATCCGAGCGCAGACGTACCTGGCGATTCATTCTGGCGTGATACTCTCATACAAATCGTACCTAGGGTTCAAAGAACCAATTTCCGTTGTCTATTGAGTATAGCGAAGGGGCCACAGAATAGCCATGGTAGGGGTGCCCTGTGGATCTGCTGCTAAAATGGAACTGCAAACCACAAATAGTACAACACTAGCTCGCCTACCTTGCGCGGCATGAGTCGGTGGATTATCTTGCCCTTGCCTGTCTGCCCGATGTCTTTGTGGTACCTAGTCACGAACATTGCCACCCCATCCTCGATGAAAGAGCCACGGCTGTCGCCGTTGGCGCTGTTCCTACGCTTGATCGACATCAGCTCCGAGCCTCGCGGTGGCGCCTCTCCTGTTATATGCTCTATGTACAGAGCACTGTCCGCGACTCATCCAGCGCGTCGTATCCATTAAAACTTGTCAAGCGTACCTTCCTGGTTAAGACTAGGGACTGACACTGTGTCTGTGCTCTCAATGCGCCAAATGTCGAAAAACAGTTCTAGCGGAGCTAAGGCTGCAGCGGCATGTGAACTTGTCATTACTATAGAGACAAGAGCTGCACACGATAGAACTGACGGGGGCAACAAGATCTCTGGTTTGAGACTGCTCAAGTTATTTCAGATGCGAGCGAGCCAATCGGCGACTAATAGCGCGGATCGCTTTCCCCAACAGCACTTGCGAAGTGTGTGGCTGAGCTATAAACGCTGCTTTGCTAAAGAAGTGGTTGGTGTGTTATGCTAGCATTTGATCTGACGCCGCCCACGCTATTTTCTCTTGGGAGCTGAAGTGACGAATGCATATCCCTTTATTGGATCTAGATTCGATAGCAGGAGGCTTCGAGACCAGAGAATAGACACTGATTCTATTGCAAAAGAGACAAACTATTACTCGTTACGCTACCTATCTACGCTATTGGCCCTGCTCGCATAGAAATAGGAGACTATCGATCTATCACGCATCAATCGGTTCCCATATGCTGGCGGTGACGATCCTTGACTGATGATGACGTCTGTTTTCGTGAGATCTCAATCTACGTCGCCGCGTGTGACTTGATTCTGGCGCGGCTCCGATTTATATATTGGCATCACACCTTACTGTTTTTGTTTCCACGCTACAATCACCGCCATTCGGCAACCCATAATATCAGAGGATAGGATGATAATCTGCAGTACATCTCTAGAGATATCGAGGCTGGTAAGCGTTCGTGATTTTGGAATCATCATATGCGCAATTTTGTCAACTGTGAGCGTATTATTTTGTAGTCTCTTCTGAATCTTTCACTGAAACATGAACATCTCTTCGGCCTCTTGCCCGCTTCGACCGGGCACTTGGTAATTTTCAAGACGTCAACGACCAGGCAGTGAACAGCTCCCTTAAGGGACCAATTAAATATGTTGTCTATAAAGAAACATTCTGTCTGTTTGGAATCCACCAATCAGATCTGAACTGCTCTAGGTCGGATTCGTTTCCTTTCATTTTGCTCAGTGTATTGTCGGAGCCAACAAGGTGCTATAAAACTGGCTCTACGTGATTCCGAGTCGTCCATCTGATGTCGTTCGCCCATCTGATATCGTTCGACCTCGGAGTTTCTTGATCTTAAATTTACTGGGCAATGCTCGAATCTTATAGCTTAGCCTCTCCAGCATCGAAGCTGCCATCTAGCCACAGCAAAATGGGTCGTACAGATAATCTTATCACAAAAGCGATGTAGTCTGCTCTGAAGCAATGAATTTGTTTTGTGTTAGGTTGCTAATGGTTATAATCAGAGGTTGTGTGTGAGATTGTACACAGGCTCGTTTGAATGACAACAGGGCTAGCAGAGGAACACGAGTATGCTTCTACTATGAGATACACCGTCGGAAAACTCAATAAGCCCTGGTCCTGCTCTCTATGAGTCACCAATTGCGGCCGCACCGCAGAGGCGTCTTCGTCTGCGCCCCGTGGTTCCTGCCTTGACAAACCGATGATATCCATGTCACTCTTATGGGTATCATCGCACTTCTCTCCTTGGATGCCGGGTACAGCCAATAGCGATTCTGGCAGCAATCATCAGCAAGGTATATCGCAATGTCAAGAGCACCGGGCGTGATCCGGGCCGGTGCATTCTACATGCTGATTGGTGCTGAGAGAGAAGAACGCTGCAGCGAGCGCCTTCCTCTTCTGGCGTAACCCGTGTAGCTATCACCACGCCCTGTGTTGACTCGGACATCTGCTCTGCACATAGTTTACTTCCAATGCCGCCACCACGCTTGTCTTCGCTCGCTCGCTTGCGCAGTACGTGGTCCCGCCCACCACCTGTGCAATTGACCTCTCATACTCTCAGCCACGCCCCGCCAAACCGCCGAATCCAACTCCATCACCGCGACACTGCGCCCCACCACCCCACACTACCGTCGACTACATACCTCTCCGGCACGTTTCGCCATGTCTGAGTTCGCGCAATACACAGCGAAGAGCAAGGCGCCCGCCACCAACGGGGACAACCAGGTTGGCTCAGCCTGGGGCAACGAGTGCAACCCAGCCGCCTTCGACTTTCGCTCCGACGTGCACACAACGCCCACCATGTCGATGCTGCGGGCGATCCAGGAGTGCAGTCTGCTAGACGACGTAACAATGGAGGACCCCACAACCCTCGGGCTGGAGAAGTTCATCGCCGGGCTGACAGGCAAAGAAGACGCACTCCTCATGCTCTCCGGCAGCATGGGCAACCAGGTCGCCCTGCGCGCGCACCTGGCCGCCCCGCCGCAAGCCATTGTCTGCGACCGGCGCTCGCACATCATCCAGTACGAAGCCGGCGGCGTGGCCTCGCTCTCGCAGGCGCTGACCCAGCCCATCGACGCCAAAAACGGCACCTACATCACACTGGAGGAAGTCCAAAAGCACGCCGTCATTAGCGATAACATCCACGCATGCCCGACGCGCGTTATCTCGCTGGAGAACACGCTCAACGGCGCCATCATGCCACTCGCAGAAGTCCGCCGCATCTCCGCCTGGGGCCGCGAGAACGGCATCATCATGCACATGGACGGCGCGCGGCTGTGGGAAGCCGTAGCCGCAGGCGCAGGGACACTCCAGGAGTTCTGCGCAGAAATGAACAGTCTCGCACTCTGCTTCAGCAAGGGTCTCGGCGCGCCCATCGGCAGCATCATCGTCGGCACCAAAGCCTTCATCGAGACCGCCGAGAAATACGGCGTCAGGTGCCGGAGCGGACGGTTCGTCGTGCACTACCAGATCAGCGAGGAGTGTATCGAGGCGTGTGGCAAGCTGTTCGCTGATGTGCTGACGGGGAAGGAGGGCGCAGGGAAGAAGGCCCAGGCGCCGCATGATCCCGAGGAGCTGAACTTAAAGGGGCAGGTCGATATTGACTGCAGTACGTAGATGTAGGATTCGGGCGAAAGGTGGGGATGAGGCTTTTGGTGCTGCGGCGAGGAGATTTGGTGGATAGATGTACTTTTTGGCAGGTGAGGAACGAGTCTCCCAGGAGATAGTGTGTGCAAGTAAGCAACCAACAATTCCGCCAGCGTCAGACAACAACCTATCCACACGTGCTCTCCACACCATGCAATGCTACGCAGGTCCTGTGAACATGGCCTGCTGACTTACCTGTATCCTTTGAGGGCACATGTCTTGAAAGATACTAATCACAACATTTCTGTTTCTCCGACATCAGTCCCGTCAACACCTTATCGTATGAGTCCCGCAGTTGACCCCATCGAAACCGCAGCGCCTGGTTTGACACCCTTGAGAGAGGCAGATGGCATTTGAATCATGATCCCGAGTATCACGTCACTACCTTCTATCGCTATAGAGTGAGTGTGCCCTAGCATCGATGCCATGTGCCTCCCTGCATTCGCACCCTCCCCGTCGAATGCTTCTCCTCGCCTCATTTATAGACTCCTCCGGCAGCGCTTGAGCCTTCTTCTCGCCGCCCAATCTGCCGAATCAATCGCTCCTAACAGTCAAATTCGTCCTCTCCATTTTCGTCTCGTCCCTCTCTCGCCCAGCGTGAAATATCCCCCCTGCAATGCCCATGCCGAAGGTTGTGCCCTTGACTACAAGCTTGACGATAAATGCATATGAAACCACGATTACCAGGTACAGGCGGCGATTCTGCTTGACTCCACGTGTTTCTTCTTGCACTCCAGGCTCTTGCTGGTCGAAGTCT
>Ga0099855_1000048_pt1 | contig 7424 bp, 4 predicted proteins | sample In4P11_FD_77057 | JGI IMG/M metagenome (GOLD analysis project Ga0099855, IMG submission 77057) | Clean room microbial communities from NASA Spacecraft Assembly Facility at Jet Propulsion Laboratory, Pasadena, California, USA -... ... | reverse complement strand
TTTTTTTATAATTTAATTTTTTTTTTTTTTTTTTTTTTTTTTTTTTTTTTTTTTTTTTTTTTTTTTTTTTTTTTTTTGTTTTTTTTTTGCAAAAAAAAGCAAATATAATTCCTTTCTACTTCGTTCCCTATTTTTTCGTATCTTTTTATATATAAGTATAACTTAGCCCTCGCGACTTTTGCGACTTTTTTATTTTTTTTCTAATTACTAGAAAATAAACCAGCAGGCTATTCCAGATTTATAAATAAAAAAAATAACTTAATTTTGGATAATAAATGCTGTATTGATTAAATAATCTGAGCAACAACGTGAGTTGTTTAAATAAGGATAAATACCTTATGTTAACAAATTTTTTTATACATTATAATAGGTACAATCTTTTTACCAGTGGGTTTATGACGTGTATTGGCATATCATTTAACAGAAAATCATCATTTAGTTTTGGAAGTAGGAATACTTTATTGACAGTTTGTTGATGTTATTTGATTATTTTTATTTATATCTATTTATTACTGGGGATGATAAAATCATGTTTTGCTTTTTTTTTTGTTTTTTTTGTTTTTTTTCTTTATTTTGTTTTTTAAAAACAAAGAGATTTTACCAATTTTTATTTTAGTTTGTTTAAAAAAGTTACAATGTAAAAAGTTCTAAACCTCTTTTAATCTGGAGTAGTATACACTATATATTACATTCAAAAAAAGATTTTCTTTTTTTCTTTTTCTTCAAAAAATATAAGTATTTATATATATATCAATGTTTAGAATATAGTTTATTCTGGATAAGCATAGCGTTTCATTTGCTATTATTAAGAGTTATTTCTAACTCTGGATTCTAATAATCTAAAATAGAAATAAAAAGCTTTTATTCAAAAAAACTAAATAATTAATTTTGAATATTAGCTTTCTTTCATTTTTTGATTTAACATCAAAAAATCTTTCTTTACACAAGAATTAAATAATAATTAATTAATTCATCATTTTTAATGATAAGCTTATTTATTAACTAATGTTTTACGATCTGTTTACAAACAAGCTAAATTTATCCTCAAATTCCTATAAAAGTAGTCAAACGCCTATAGATGTAGAAATATCACGAAGAAATTCAACAATATCTCTTTGAACAGAAAGATGATTTTTATCTTCAAATGCTAAAGATATTGGTACATTATATTTAATGTTTGCGTTATTTGCAGGATTAGTGGGAACTGCTTATTCTGTATTAATTAGATTAGAATTATCCGGACCAGGTGTTCAATACATAGCTGATAATCAATTATACAATAGCATAATAACATCTCATGCGATTGTTATGATCTTTTTTATGGTCAAAAATTTGCTAATTTTAAATATGAAATCAGAATCATTCTTAAAGGTTGCTAATGAAAATATAAGTAATCATAACAATAATGATGTAAATTTAGGTAACGATAATAACAATAATGATAATATAAACAAAAATCCTAAACATAGATATATTAAGGTTTTTGTTAAAGAACCTTATAATAATAGAGGTATAATACGTAAAATTACTAAAAACCAAAAAGGAGTTTATATATGAGAAACACTAGATGGTAAAAATAAGTATGTAGGTCATTCTATAAATTTATATAATCGTATAAGTTCTTATTTTATGTCTTCAATACTTAAAACCAAAGCAGGTAGAGTTTTGAGGTATTTAAATAAACAAGGTTTTGGTGAATTAAATTTGACTATCTATATAATGGATTCTTCTGCTAGTTTAGAACAAGTAATAGAATTAGAACAATATTTTATAGATAGCCTTAAGCCAAATCTTAACGTTGATTTAGTAGCTAGTAGTTCTGGCTATCATGAACCTGTGTCTCTTGAAATGCGAAAAAAACTTCGTAAAGAAAGAGGTTGTCCAGTGTATATTTATAACTCTCGTGATTTTACTTTATTATATATATTTGAATCAAAACAACATATGTATAATTCAATAAATATCCATCATAAAACTCTAAGTGATTGTTTAGACTCAGGTAACTTATATTTAGATTATTTTTATTTATCTTTAGATGTTATTGAAGAAACTGTTAACATTAATCTATTAACTCTAGATGAAATAATAATTTTAGTTAATGATAAACGAAATGTGTATAAAATTAAACATCCTGCAGCTAAAGCTATTTTAGCTGAATTTAAAGACGATTCCAGAAAAAATCTAGAATTTGATTCAATAAACAGTCTAGCTAAACATTTAAAAGGTGACCGACAGGTAATTAGAGAATATCTAAAAGGAAATAAATCTGGTTATTATCGTGGTAAATGAAAATTTACTTACCAAAAGAAAAAAAAATAATTCTTTTTTTTCTCCTGATTTTTAACATATTAAATAAATATAAATAAAAAGCATGGCCGGGTAATATAGAAATATATTACTTTCTTTTCACTGTATTCTGGAATACCTTAAGAGCTTTTAAAACTAGTAATACCTGCTTTCTTTTTTGAAAAGCGGTATGATACAGTAACATTTTAAAAGATTAGGCAATCAGTAGGAAACCAAAGAGATAAGGGCTTTATTAAAGCATTAAACACTTATATCAAGTAGGATCCTCAGAGACTACACGTGAAATATCTTAGTAAATATTTTATTTAAAGATAAAGATATAGTCCAAACATTCATGAAAATTAATGAGAATCGCATGCCAGCGTTAATAGGTGGTTTTGGTAAAATCAACATGAATGAGAATACAATAAAAAGATACTTTAGTGTAGAAAAAGAGTCAAATACTAAAACAGAATCAGATTTAAGATCAAAATTAGGACCATATCTTGCAGGATTAATAGAAGCAGATGGATCTATAGCAGTACATAGTAAAGATTCTAATGCTCAAAAATATCGTCCTAAAATACTTGTGGTATTTAGTTCAGCGGATCAACCTCTAGCAAAAAAATTGGCTTGTGTTACTAAAGCTGGAACTGTTTACAATAAAAAAAATGCAGGTTACGTTCTATGACAAATTCAAAAAACAGAAGATGTTCTAAAAATAGTTAATATAATTAATGGTTATATGCGTACACCTAAAATAGAAGCATTACACCGTGCTATAAATTGATTTAATGATTTTTACAATTGTAATATCAATTGCTTAGGTTTAGATCTATCTCCTATAGATAGTAATGCTTGATTAGCTGGTTTTACAGATGGAGATGGTAATTTTTCTATTACTTTAACTGATAGAAAAAAAAAAGGAAATATTACTAGTAAAAGAGTGCAAACTTTTTTCCGTCTTGAAATAAGACAAACTTATCATCGGGATGTCTCAGTAGAACAAGGTGGAGCTAGTTATTTTACTATATTAAGTAAAATAGCAAATTATTTAGGTGTAAATTTGTTATCTAGAACTAGAGAACAAAAAGATAAAGTGTTTTATGCCTTTATGGTTATATCTCACAGTGCAGTTAGTCATGTAAAGATTATAAATTATTTTGATCGTTTTCCTCTGTATTCTTCTAAATATTTGGCTTATAAAGATTGATCTTATCTGGTAGAACAAACTAGGTTGCGTGCTGGTAAAGTTCTAACTCAAAAAGAAATATTAGAGGTTGAAAAAATTAAATCACAATTTAACAGTAAACGTAAATCGTTTGATTTTTCACACTTAGATAAATTAATCTAGCACTTCGGAAGATAAAATATCATCTTACGATTTTTTTAATAAACATCGCGATCTTTCTTACATTGTATTCTTATATATGTGTAAAAGAAATTGCCGTGGGTAATAGTAATTTTACTCTTATTACATAACTATTTGCGGGAAACTCCTAAAGTCTTTTTATAAGCGTTGTGAAAACTTTTATCGGAGATACTAAAAAAGCGTACACAACCTTAAATAGTAAAAAGAATATTTTTATAGTTACAGTTAGAGTACTCCCTCTAAAGGGGGATTTTAATCTTAAAAAAAAATGGATTATCCGCAGGAAACGAAAAAAATCTAGTTATTTTACTAGGATCCTCAGAGACTATACGTTATGCTCCTTAGTTAAGGATGAAGATATAGTCCAAATATAACCTAACGGTTATAGTAAATTGAATTTTTTATTACCATTATTAGTAGGGGGTCCAGACATGGCATTCCCTAGACTTAACAATATCTCGTTCTGATTATTACCTCCTAGTTTAATATTATTCTTATTTGCTAGTGGTATAGAAAATGGTGCGGGTACAGGTTGAACTCTCAACATGGATAGGGAGTTGCTCTGGGGTGACCCAGAGGCAATAAAACTCTTTTCGATGCGTGGAAATCCTCAAGTGTTAAATTATTTATATGAAACACACGTAATAGGATACTCATGTTTGTCTAATTCATATGTAACAATGCCTATTGCAAGGGGACAATACGCCTGAGTAGACAAAAATTTATATTCTACTCATCAGAGACTAAACAAAGAGTATCTTAATAAAAATAATAGAACTTGGTTTGAACAATGATTAGTAGGAATAACAGATGGTGAAGGTACCTTTGGTTTATACTACCAAAATGGTAAATGAATTTTAGTTTATAAAATAGCTTTATCTAGATATAACTTAAGAGCACTTTATTATATTAAAAACCTATTAGGTGTTGGTTCTATTACTAAAGATAATAATAAAGCACAATTTTTTATTAGAGATATACAAAAGCTTGAAAAAGTTATATTTCCTCTTTTTGACAAATATCCTCTTTTAACAAGTAAACAATTTAATTATTTAAAATTAAAAAAAGCATTTTTTATTTTACATAATTCTGACCTTACTAAAGATGAAAAGGATAAAAAACTATTTGCTTTAAAAAACGAATCAATACCTATAAATTATATTTCTCCTGCTTGAAACAATGTAAATTTACCTTTAAAAAGCACTAAAAAAAAAAGAAAAAATTTTTTTTTCGATGCTGTTTCTGTAATATCTAAACCTTGATTGGTTGGTTTTGTTGAAGGTGAAGGTAGTTTTTACTTAGTTTCAAAAGACTCTTCTAGAATAGTACATGGGTTTGGTCTAAGTCAAAAATTAGATAGTGTAGTTTTAGAAGGAATTAGATCTATACTGCATATACCAACTATTGTTAAATACAAATCTAAACATAATTATTATATGTTAGATACAACTAATTCTAGAGCAGTTGAAAATATTATAAAATATTTTTATAATACAATGAAAGGAATGAAATCGGTAGAATATAGAATATGGGCTAGATCTTATGTTAAAAATAAAGGAAACTTCACCGAATTATGTAAAATAAGAGAAATACTTAGAAAAATGAAAAAAAAACTATATGATATTTCTTATTTTAACAGTTTTTTCTCCAAAAGTCAAGGGTAACTTATTTTACCTATAATATAATTAAACCTTATTATTCTTATTAAGATAATGGTATAGTCCGAACAATAAATAAATTTATTGAGTGTAATGATAGTTATATATATAATGAGATTACCAACACAATTGTTATCCACCTTTATCAGGAATACAAAGTCATAGTGGTCCAAGTGTAGATTTAGCTATATTTGGTTTACACTTATCAGGAATAAGTTCTCTACTTGGTGCTATGAACTTAAGCTACGTATTTGTTTTTACACGGATACATATGTAAATTTTTGTAAAAACAAATATTATATTAATGGGGTTCATATAAAAATTCTAACTATATGCTGGAACAGCTCAGTGTCTATGAGTACTTATATTAGTAAAAATCCTATAGGCTATGCTCAATCAGCAGGAAACCAACAGACTTTTAGTGTTACTAGGATCCGACTAATCAAAAAAATTTTTTTTGATCCTTATAACCGTTTAAATCCTAAGAGACTATACGTTAGACACCGTATCTAAAATATAGATACGCTGAAGATATAGTCCACTCTAGTATATGTTAATATATTATATATAATTAACTATATTAGATGTCATTACAACAATATTAAATATGAGAAGCCCAGGTATTAGATTACATAAATTAGCTTTATTCGGTTGAGCAGTTATAGTTACAGCTGTTTTACTTTTATTATCTCTACCCGTATTAGCCGGAGCTATTACTATGGTTTTAACAGACAGAAACTTTAATACATCATTCTTCGAACCTGCAGGTGGAGGTGATCCTATTTTATACCAACATCTTTTCTTAAGAGAAACAGATTATATATGCATGTCAGTTACATTAACAGCACTAATTTTTTCATTATTTTTTTTTTGCAAAAAAAAATATAGTTATTTAAAGTGGAAATTAATACATTCTACACTAGTTAAAGGAGATCATCTAAATGATACTACTAGATTAGAATTAGTAAATAAGGCTAAACAAATTAACAAAGCTATATAATCTATAGGAAAAAAGGGTTTGGTTTAGCCAGAAGCTATTAAACTACTTAGGGCAGATGTAAAAACAAGTAAGACCTTTAGTAGTGAATACCAACAGGTATACCACAACCCTAGTTCTTGCTTTAATTTATTGTGCAATTTTTAGGAAAAAACAATAAAATGCAAGAGCTATGCTGGTGAAACGGTCAAAATCCTCCCTGGACAAGACCGTCGGTTTCCTAAGAGACCGCTACAGACTGGTTCACTGGTGGGTGGCTTAAATGCTGCTTAATCTACAGTCGGATTCCTCTTTTACTAGACCAACCTATAAGTAAAAGGCCGGTTAGATTTAAAATTGCCTCTAATAGACATAAAATTATGACTTATTTTGGGTTAATTATTCTTTAATTAGGTAAATCTTTACTGGGTTATATAATTAATGGGTGAAGAAATAATTATATAATAAGGAATTGGATTCTTTGGTCACCCAGAGGTCAAATATATAGGCTTCTTAACGTTGCTGTGTGCTGGAACTACTTTGATCTTTAGTTTTAAATACTCCATCTTAAATGATATAGTAAAAAAGTTAAAACAATGAAGTATATCAGCAGGTAACAAAATTTTTAATGTAAAATTTGAAACCTCAGAGACTTTACGCAACGAAACTGTAATAGTTACAGAAAACGTAAAACCTATTTCTGTACATATACCTACTCATTTAAGACCAGTTAGTGATGATCAATTTGGACATTATTTAGCTGGTTTAATAGATGGTGATGGTCATTTTAGTAGTAAACAACAATTGGTTCTTGTATTTAATTCATTAGATGTTTCTTTAGCCTATTACATAAAAGAACGTTTAGGTTTTGGAAGTGTTAAAAAAGTTAAAGATAAAAATGCTTTTCTTCTAGTTATAACTTCTAGAAAAGGTTTAGAAAAAGTAATTAATTTAATAAATGGAAAAATTAGAACAGAAAATAAATTTAATCAAATAACTAATAATATATTAAATCATGAAAATTACGCTGAATTTAGAAAAAAAATTCGTTTAAATATAAATTTAGAGAGAGATTTAAAAAATCATTGACTAGCTGGTTTTTCCGATGCTGAAGCTAGTTTTCAAATAAAAA
>Ga0099855_1000046_pt1 | contig 7629 bp, 9 predicted proteins | sample In4P11_FD_77057 | JGI IMG/M metagenome (GOLD analysis project Ga0099855, IMG submission 77057) | Clean room microbial communities from NASA Spacecraft Assembly Facility at Jet Propulsion Laboratory, Pasadena, California, USA -... ... | reverse complement strand
CATTGGAGCTACGTTCGCGACGTAGAGCAGCGGAGCGATGATCGATTTAGGGTGCCCTCAACGACCGTGGACCGGCTGGTGACGCACCTTCAGGCTTTCATGCCATTCGTATCAAAGCGGATGGCAGCAGAGATCGATGGGGTCGTAGTGACGGTCCAGCAGCACACCACAGTCGCCGATTGCCTCGGATATCGGCTCAGGAATGTGAAATCAGTTTCAAATCCTTAACTGTCCCGGCTGCACCGTTTCGCGCAACGATGTGTGGGACAGGACGCAATGGCCGGATTGAGCCTCCGAGAGGCTGCGCAACAAGCTGGAACGAGTAAGAGCACGATCCTCCGGGCAATCCAGAGCGGTCGGCTTTCTGCTAAGCGCACCGACGACGGCGGCTACGATATCGATCCTTCAGAACTTTTCCGGGTGTATCCGGTCAAGGGGGCTACCGATGGACCACAACGGTCCGTGGACCGTTCGCTGGGACAGGACGCAACCATCACCGCAACGGCTGACACATCCTCCGGAACGTCTGAACTACGCATCCGCAACGCTACCTTGGAGGCCGAATTATCGGCTCTTAAGACGCTCATAGAAGCAGAGAAGCGCCGGGCTGAGGAGCTTCGTGAAGATCGGGATCGATGGCATGCGCAGGCCGAACGGCTCGCCCTGCCTGCACCAATCACCCCATCAGCGCCGCCCCGGTTCTGGCTTCCTTGGCGTCGGGCTTCGTGAGATTTCATTGCCTCAAGGGAATGTCCGACACCCAGACCTTTGAACCTGCGTTTTCGACCCCCGCATCTGTCAGAAGTTCCACAAACGCTTGGTACATTGTCAGAGGATATTGGGTTGGACCGATGATAACGCGGTCAACAAGCTGAGGTATTTCAGCACCTACAAAACCTTCATCAGGAATATCTTTAAGAGGTATCTTATAGATAACCTGAGGAGTTCCTCTTACAATTTGTATATCCTTTAATAGTCGATCTGAATTCTCTAATCCAGGCGTATGTATTATTCTCCACTCGCGCTCCTCATGAAAGCCCGGGTGTTTTGTTCCAAGAACTGAAAATCTAAACATATTAAACAAAAATCCCGTCAGCAGGGTAATGTCTACTTCTGATAGGAATTTTGTGTTTTCTTCCATTCTATTAGCAATCCGCTGAAACTCAGCTTTGAACTGCTCAGGCCCCAAATAAGCAACAGGGCTTGTATATGCTCTTAGAGCATCTGAAGGACTTACGAACGGCTTGTTGTTTAAAACGATAGCAACGCCCGTATCTCCTCCATAAGCCCTCCACATAGAAAGCCTACCAACGGTATCTTCACTGTCTAAATGTTCTGATATACAGCTTAGATATGTTCCGCTTTTAAATGATTGAGACCAACCATCAAATAGATTTTCTACCCCCTGTCTAAATCCAGGGTGTAGACGATCGAGAACATCTTTAAATTTGATGCCTGCTTCACCCTGATATGCACTTAATAGGCATCTATATCCATGCTCAACCTCCATGAAATCGTTCATGGTGTTTGCATTCCTCATCCAAACTTCTTTATTTCTTATGATGCTTACAGCTACACTTGCTGAAGTATAATGTACAAAGCGACCCTGTCGTCTTTCTACTGCCCTCTGCCTTTCAGAGGCATAGGGGAATAGAATTTCTCTCAATCTGTCGTGGGCATCAGGTAACATGTCCATGTTTCTATGACCTCCGACTTGGAGCAATCATCCCTACCGCCCGGAGGGGCTCTGAGGCATGGCTCTGAAGCGTGTCGTGCTGGATGAGCCGGTTTTCCAAGGCCCGTTCGGCAACCTTAAACCCTTGTTTATTCGTGGCCTTTGAGTTTTTGCATCCTCCCCCCCTCCCTGGTTTGTGACCCAGGTCACGAAACCGGCGGCTGATCCAGGCCGTCCATTCCGGGGACGTGATTTGGATCAGGTTCGCGAGGTTTGGCGCGCAATGCTGTCGGCGCTCTTTCGTCGTCAGAAGACTGTTGCGTGCAGCTTGTCGCACAGCGTTGCGCACCGTTGTTGCAGACACGCCAGCACGTGCAGCTATCTCGGAAACGGTGAGGGTGCATCGTCCTGCTGTTCCGCACTCAGTAGCGACGATGGCGAGCGCGGCAGCTTCTCCTGTTGTGAACCGCGCAGCCACCTTCGGGGGCATGAGAGACGAAGCCGCCAGGGTACGGCGGCGCTCTACAGACCGGGAATGATCTAGCGATCGCTGCGGCCGTTTCGCAGGAAAGTAGCTCCATGGGCGGCCTGAGAGGGCCAAGGACGGCTTTGAATGACTGAAAGGCGCCACAGACCGGGAGATTGTACGACGGGCCTCCACGGCCTCCGTAAGCCGTTGGGCGTCATTTTCTGAGAGCGTCCCAGACACCATTGCGCGCCAGACTTCTCGGGACAGGTCGTCGAGGGTCCGCAACGGTGCGTACCGGATCGTTTCAGCCAGTTGGTTTGCGAGCATAGCTCCGCTCCCAGGTCACTCAGACCTGCTGGGAGCGGCCTAATTCACAGGTCGAGCGCCATCGTTCGCGGAAGCGATGCTTCCCCGTTGACGGGAGAGGTGCTGTCAGGGATGATGTTGACGCCAATCGAACATCAATTCCCCGGGACACCCCCGGCTGTGAGGCCCGCCACCCGGCGGGTCTTTCAGTTTGTGCGGTCGAGTTCTCCGCTTGGCACACCATTGCACCATCGCGCATTCGGACTGCCAAGGCAGCGGTTGTCAATCCACGGCCTACTCGGAAGACCGTAGGTGCATGCGCTTACGTGAGTGGTGGCGCTAATGCGCAGGGCCTTCGGATCAGTCGGCCTGTCACACACCCATCGCTCAATGCGCAGGTGTCCCAGGGCGTCCGGTACGTCCTAAAAGTGCCCTGTGCGCTCGGAAGGGATCAGCAGGCGATGGTCTGCTTTCCGCATCAATCCTCCTCCTCGTCGTCGTCGTCATGTCCGACAGTTTGAGACTGTCCTACGACAAGGTTCGTGAGGTTTAGCTTTTCATCCCGCCGTGGATACTCGTTCGGAAAGACCTTAGATATTTCCCGAAGTGTATCAACAAGAGGCTGCATATCATAAGAGTTTGATGATATAATTCCTCTAGTTCTTCTTTTAGTTTTTAGCAGAAGTCCCTTTTTGACTAAAGAACTTATGGACCTTTGCATTTGTCGTTCAGATACACCGCATCGAACCGCAAGTGTCCTCATAGATGGAAAAGGCTTCTCTTCCTTCTTCCACCAAGTGCCAACAAGCTGTATTAAAATAAGAACCTCGATAGGCGGCAGTCTAGTATCTTCATCGATAAACCTGTTTATCAACAAAAGGTAGTTGGGTATTTGGGCAAAGCCTCTCCCTGCAACAGACTTGCCCCACTTGGCGGATATGTCAGACATCGTTCGTGAACCTGAATTAGGCCACCATCATACGCCAATCTGGCGTATGATGTATACCCATCATTCAATACCCATGTACGTATACCCAGGATATATACCCATCAGATATATACCCAGGCCGGTAACGACGCCTTCGGACATCCGCGTCGTGCCGTCACGGACAGAACCGCGATCAAATTTCACATCTCACTTCTGGTTAAAAATCGCTTGACGCCATGATCTCGACCTGATTATAAGGGGGACACTGGACGGCGCGCCCCTGGCGGTTTACCTGGGAGCGTTCGAGGCAGGCCATCTTTACCGGGGCCGAGCCTCCGAGAGTGTGACGCAGGCGCACTCTCGGTCCTGGCTTTGGCCAAGATGATAATTCCTTGCCCGGCCGTTCGGTTCCTCCATCTCCTAACTTTCGACCATCCGCTTCACGACGCTCGGAGAAAACGGGCGCCCGTGCTTGGCCGTATGCCCTTCTCGGGCGAGTTCATCGGCGATCTCGCGCAGAGACCGGCGTTCCCCGGATTTTGGTGATCTTCGATGGAGCCGCTTCGCAGCGGCGACGATGGCGATACCACCCTCCCATTCTGCGATCCTTTTCCGCCCTTCGACCTTCAGGCCCGTGGCACGCTTCCGCTCGCGCGCAGCACGGAGCTTGCTGACCAATCGAGCCTTCTCCAACTGCGCGAAGACCCCTGCGATCTGCCGCATTGCGATCTTGTAAGGGTCGTCGGTCTCAGTGAGATCGTCGCCGGAGGAGGTGAGTACCCGAACGCCACGCTCTACAAGGGCGAGGATGCCTGCCTCTTGCACGACAAGCTGGCGAGCGAAGCGCGAGGCATCCTCTACGATCACGACCCGCACGCCATTGGCTTCGATCCGATCTAGGAGCGCCATGAAGCCGGGTCGTGTCTCGATAGGGTCCGTGCCGCTCACGGCGGCATCGTAGAACTCTCCGACCACCTCGAACTCGGTACGTGCTGCGAACCCTTGGATAGCTTCGCGCTGGCGCTGCTCGGAGTGGCGATCGGCTCCAACGTTTGCAGCGCTAGAAGTGCGCAAATAGGCGACAGCCTTGGTCTTTTCTAAATCGTTTTTCGCCATTCAAACTAGGACCTTACCGAAATATTCTGTTCTCAATTCTTGAGAATTAAGAACAATCTGGTCGGCCGTCAACGCCCTCATTCCTGTTGCGATCAGGAATTCACGCCATGCGTGAAGGAGGGCGGAGGTTTAGGACTGGTTGTCGTCTTCGCGATTGATACGGGTCCACTCGAACGATCCGAGCTTTAGGCAGCGATAAGAGACCCGCGACCGCTGACGCGGGCGAGTGACTATCGGCCAGAGCATTAGGACGAACGAGACTACCGTCATCACGTAGGCGCTCCAGTCCCGCACTGTATCGAGCACGGGTGGAAGGCTCTTTCGGACAATAAAAAACCCGCAGAAAGCGGGTTGGGAGGCCGGGCGTGTTTTTCCGGCTTACCTATCGGACCACAAAACATCCGGCCGGTCAAAACCTGAAATCGTATTTTGATCTAATCCGAAATCGGATACATTTTCTCTAACCCACTGACCGGCATGACGTTTTTGGTTTATATGCGTCAAAAAATCCAGCATAAATACGTGTATGCGTTACTCTGAAATTTTAGCTGAGGCTTCTTCAGAAGCAGGCATCATCAAGCCAAAGAAGCCGCTGACACCTGCCCAATCGGATCGGGAAGCTAAGCGCAAATCTAAAATCCAAGGACGAATTCAAGACGTAAGATCAAGCTCAGCGCAGAAGCTAAAAGACCTCAGCGCCGAGCTTACAAAATGAATTATTATACTTTCAGAATTTTTGTGTAGTCAATTTTCGGATCAATAAGACCATAACCATCTAGTTCCTTCAGGAAGTACTCGGCAGCCTCCTTATATTCAACCATACTCCAATTACCAAAAGTCCCCTGAATGAACTTTTCGTGTTCTTCTTCGGCAGTTAGGGGTTTGGCGTTCATCTGGTGGTACTTAAGAATGTACTTACGCATACCAGACTTTTGCTTGTGCTCCCCAACATCTTCGAGCACCCCGAACTTGTCGATGATTTTCTCGGAGGAGATACGCTCAGCGAAGACGGCAGCCAGAACGTAGCCCCGCTTCGTCACGATGCCCGAGGGGGTCTTCGGTAGAGAGCAGTGCTTGGCGAGACGTTGCCACTCGTTATCGACGCCGCCGTGCTCCGTACCCGTCTGCTTCTTCAGGAAAGCCTTCAGTGCGGTCAGATCGATAGAGCCATCAGGCCGGGGGAAACACTCGGCGAGCCGCATCATCTCACGAATAGCAACATGGCCTTCGGCCTCCGCTTCTTTCCGATCCGTTTTCGCACGCTCCCTACCTGCAACGAGCCGCCCATCGAGCTTGTGAGTGGCTTCCTTGGCGCGCTCGAACCGCTCGATCTGCGTAGCCTCGTCAGCGAATTTCGTGACCTGGGTCACGATTTCTGCCTCCTTGGAGGGCTTCTCCGCCTTGCCGCGAGGAAGGATCATGGGCTCGCGCTCGGGCTGAGCCTGCTTCTGCGGTGCAACGGTGGAGGACTTGGTGGGCTTCGGGTCGCTATTAGACATGGCAATGCCTCCGTAATCACAAGGTCCACAGGAGACATTCCTGCGGAGTACTCGTGATCCCAGAGGACCCGTTGCTACGAAATCAAAGTACTTCTTCTCGGTTTTTATATCAATCAAGTAACCTGATAGTGGTTACCATTTAGGTACTTCGATTGACTTGAAAAACTAATTCCTCAAGGCGTAGCGAGGCTTCGCCTCACTCCACCTACGAAGGCTCGATCGCGGGCTTCGCTTGCCATGCAAGCTTGCTGCTTCTCGGCCTTCGTACTGGTTCCATCATGTTTCTCAGACATAGCTGCGCTAATGCAGCCCCTTGAGGGGCCGCTTGAGGATATCCAACACCGTGCGACAGGGCTCCTGAAAGCACCTACCAAGTCCTCTGACGGGCGTCCTTTGACTTGGCGATGCGGCTGGGTTCAACCGGACCTGCCTTTGCTCGGCTATCTGTCAGCCGTGTTGCTCGCCAGGAAGAGAGCAGCGTCTTCCGAATGGGGAAGGCGCCATTGGTCCTTCGAGATGTACGAGGCCCATCCGGCCGCGTCGTAGATCACCTCCACGGTGGCTTCTCCGTAGGGATGCAGGCGGTCCCACCAATCCTTGAGGACATCCTCAAAGCGGGCGTGATGCTCGACTGGAACACGCCATGCGAGGTGTGCGTGGGTGTTCGTCTCAGGGTGCTCGGTGAAGCCAACGTAACCCGAGCGCTCAGACACGGACAGGAGGTTGAAGCTCCTCCCCATAAGTGCCCGGTCGATGCGGCAGTGAACCTGACGGGCGTCGATATGGACCTGCTGGAGACCCAAACGTCCGTCTTCTGGGTTCCAAATTAGGGTGACAGCATGTGTCGCTTCGAAGCGAACGATGGTGTCGATCCATGCCTGCTTGCGTTCCAGAGCCTTCGGATCGATCCACTTTGACTTGAGCGCTTTGGCCTTAATCCACCCAGCGTTGAAGACATCGACTAGCTCCTGCTCGCGTTCCCATGCTTCTGACCTCATGGCGTTACCGCCTGAAGCCAGTCGTTGATGGCAGCAGAGACGGCCGCCGGGCTTCCATGGTCGCCCTCGTTCCATTCCTGCTCGATGACAACGTGGGTTGCTGTAGGACGGAGTAGCTTTCCGTCCTGCCAGACAGCACGGAAACGGAAGGAGAAGCCGAGTTCCGGGTGCTCCACGAGGTGACTAAGTGTGACGGCATTCGAAGGGACGCTGGTCCGGTTGCCAATGCGCCGGGTCGAAATAGATGCGCCCTCGATGGTCGAGGCAGGGGCAGCGGGGGATAAATAGGACAGCGCGAAGTGCTGAACCATAAGGGCGTTCGCATTGCGAATAGTATAGATGGCAGACATAAAATTACTCCTTGATAGCAACCGTGGTTAAGAGACACGATTGCACTGCGATTATTTATCAAGGAGCCAAAAATGATGGGATTTCACCTTATTGAGGTGTTCTACAAGCTGCATGATTTGGGATTGGTGCGCTCGAAGCGTCATTTCTCACGCACCCTGGGTCACCATTGGAGCTACGTTCGCGACGTAGAGCAGCGGAGCGATGATCGATTTAGGGTGCCCTCAACGACCGTGGACCGGCTGGTGACGCACCTTCAGGCTTTCATGCCATTCGTATCAAAGCGGATG
>Ga0099855_1000044_pt1 | contig 7814 bp, 10 predicted proteins | sample In4P11_FD_77057 | JGI IMG/M metagenome (GOLD analysis project Ga0099855, IMG submission 77057) | Clean room microbial communities from NASA Spacecraft Assembly Facility at Jet Propulsion Laboratory, Pasadena, California, USA -... ... | reverse complement strand
TTGCACGAGCCGGCCGCCGGAACCCGGCATCACGAAGCCGCCCGCGTTTTGATCGAGGATGTGATCGACCCCCGCAAAATCACCTTTATCCAGGACAAGGTGAAGGGAATCCGTCCGAAGGAACGGGCGGTGGATCTGGTCAACCGCGAGGAGCCGCTCACCTATGACTACTTGGTGATCGGGCTGGGAAGCGCGCCCGAGACTTTCGGCATCCGGGGCCTGAAGGAGAACGCCTTCTTCATCCGCAACATCGACAGCGTGCGGATGATTCGCGAACACATTGAATACATGTTCGCCAAGTACCGCAACGAGGAACAGCGGGATGAATACATCACGATCGTCGTCGGCGGAGCCGGTTTCACCGGCGTGGAGTTTGTCGGGGAACTGGTGGATCGGATGCCCAGACTGTGCAGGGAATTCGACATTCCGCGGGAGAAGGTGCGCTTGATCAGCATCGAGGCCGCGCCCACGGTGCTCCCCGGCTTTGACCCGGAACTGGTCCAGTATGCCGTCGAATACCTGGAAAAGCAGGGTGTGGAGTTCCGGATCAACACGCCGATCGAGCAATGCGACGAGGACGGCGTCATCCTGAAGGGGGGCGAAGAGATCAAGGCCGCCACGGTGGTGTGGACGGGCGGCGTCCGGGGCAATCACCTGATCGAGGAAGCCGGATTTGAAACGATGAGGGGACGGGTCAAGGTGGACGAATATCTGCGGGCTCCCGGCTATGAGGACGTGTTTGTCGTCGGAGACTGCTCCCTGGTGTTCAATGACGAAGGACGTCCCTATCCCCCGACCGCCCAGATCGCCAGCCAGCAGGGGAGCAAGGTGGCCAAGAACCTGATCGCCCTCATCCGCGGCGGAAAGATGCAGCCCTTCCGCTTTGATCTGAAGGGAACCCTGGCTTCCCTGGGCCGGCACAACGCCATCGGGATCATCGGAAAGCGGAAAGTGTTCGGTTCCACGGCATCCTTCCTGAAATGGGCCAATGATCTGCGCTGGCTGTACACCCTTGGCGGCGTTCCGCTGGTGTTAAGAAAAGGCTTCATCTGATGCTTCGCAAAAAGTCCCGGTGCCAACCCTTTCCCCGACGGGAAAGGGTTTCCCGCATTGGGGCGGGAGAGGCCGATTCCAAAGGTGAAGACCGGGGAGGCGGTTTCTTCCGGGCCGGAGGGCCTTGGGGCACCTCGGGTTTTCCTGGAAAGGAGTGAGACCGTGACGCGGTCCGGGGTTTGGCTGGGGGTGGGGGGACTGGTGCGCCGGGGTGACTCCGTGTTGGCAGTGAAAAAGCGATATGGCGCCACAAAGGGTTTGTGGACGATGCCCGGGGGATTCGTCGCGCCGGGGGAAACGCTGGATGAGGCGGTCGTCCGGGAGATTCGGGAAGAGACGGGAGTGGAGACGGCCGTTTGCGGGGTCATTGCCGTTCGGACGGGAGTGCTGCGGACCGGGGTGAGCGACAACCTCGTCCTCTTTTCCATGAAATACCTGTCCGGAGAACCGGAGCCGGACGGGAGGGAATTGTCCGAAGCGCGTTTTCTTTCCCGGGAGGATCTGCTTGAGGACCCCACCGTCACGGAACTGTTGCGGACGCTCGCCCTGTCGGAGACGACGGCGTCCCTGGTACCCGGGGCATTCCATCCCCGCCGGGATTTCGGTTACCGTTCCTACAAAATTTTCAGAGAAGAGAGGGCGAAAACATAGCCGAGCGGACAAAATATGCAGCTTACAGCCGGTGTTTCCGCTTACATGGGGATTGTGGGGGAAATCGCCATCTTCCTTCTGAAAAGAAGATCTGATATTATATTACGAAATTACCTTTTTTATACAACAAATTGACCAAACCTTCCGAAACTTCCTGTACTTTTGAGGGGGGAGATGGATGAAAACCCAAACGCTGCGTCGCGCCGATCAAAAATGCCTTTATTGCGGGGGAACCGGCTATTACCAGCTGCTGCTGGGGGGGACGGAAACCTGTGCCCACTGCGGCGGAACGGGGAAACAGCCCGCCGAAAAAACGGAGGATTGAGATCCGATGGAAAAGCCCCCGGCTCTCTGGTCAAGCCCCAAAAATGTAGACACGTAAAAACACCCGGCTTATGCGGCGTGCTGACGCCTGTATTCTACAGGCGTCAGCTTGTTTACAAGCTATTTCAAAAACATGATCTGCCAATGTAAAATGGAAGTATGAGTACGAGACATGAGCTGACAGACGAACAATGGGCTGTGATTGAACCTCTTCTTCCCAAACCCAAACCGGGACCCGGACGTCCGCCCGCAGATCCGCGAAAAACCCTGAACGGAATTCTCTACGTCTTGAAAACCGGTTGTACTTGGGCGGACATGCCCCGGCAATATGGTTCTCCCACCACCTGTTGGCGGCGATTGAAGCAATGGTCGGAAGACGGGACGTGGGAGCGGATTTGGCGTGCACTGTTGAGTCGAATGGATGCGGAAGAGAAAATCGAATGGTCCCAAGCTTTTCTGGATGGTCGATTTGTTCCCGCCAAAAAAGGGGAAACGGGATTGGAAAAACCAAGGTGGGCAAGGGAACCAAGGTTATGATGGTATCGGATGGAAACGGGGTGCCGATCGGTCTGTATCTGGACAGCGCCCAACATCATGAAATCCGGTTGGCGGAAGCCACCCTGAAAACGGTTCGGGTACCGCAAAGGCGGGGACGTCCCCGAACGCGGCCCAAGGAATTGGTGGCTGACAAAGCTTATGACAGCCGTTCTTTCCGAATCTGGTTGCGCCGACGAGGAATCAAGCCCACCATTCCCACCATTCAGCGAAAAAGCCGCAAACGCCGTCGTGGCCGTCCCATCCGTGTGGGAGAGGGATACCGCCGGCGTTGGATCATTGAACGCTGCTTCGGGTGGATGAACAATTACCGTCGATTGGTGGTCCGATATGACCGATATTTGCATATATATAGAGCTTTTTGCCTGATCGCATTCATTATTTGGTGTGTAAACCGAATTTTGAAATAGCTTCTAATTTCAGTTGAAGCCGCTCCTCGTTGTAAAAACGAATATACCTTTGAATTAGGATTTGAGCCTGCTCAGTATCTTGGATATGATGGTGTTGGAGAGCTTCTGTCTTTAAGTGGGAGAAGAAGCTCTCGATTGGGGCATTGTCCAAGCAATTGCCTCTTCTTGACATGCTGGATCTGAGGCCAAACTGAGCTAGCATGTGATGGTAGTCATGGGACGTGTACTGGAAACCACGGTCACTGTGAAGGATGGTTCCAGACACGTCCGCTCTTTTTTCCAAGGCTTTTCGGACTGTATTCAGAACCAATGCGTTGTCATTGCGAGAACTGATGTGAAATGCCACAATCTCATTGTTGAAAAGATCCATGATGGCAGACAGGTAAAGTGTCTGGCTGCCAGCGGGAATCCACGTAACGTCCGTGACCCAATTTTTGATTCGGCCGCTCGGCGTAAAACTGACGGTTCAACAGGTTTTCTGCGATACGTTTCCCTCCCATGGGATTGCGATATTGATTCGGATAAAAGCGTCTTCGGCGAATGACGGCTTGAATTCCAAGTTTCTGCATGATACGAAGCACCTTCTTATGATTGACACGAAGTCCATACAAACGCATTAGCTCCGCTTGAATTCTCCGGTATCCGTAAGTCTTGTTGCGAAGCCGATAAATGTAGAGAATTTTCTCTTCAAACTCTTTGTCTTTGCCAAGCTTGTTCTTCCGGGCAAGATACCGGTAATAGCCGCTTCTGGAAACCCCCAGAAACTTGCACAAATCCTTGACGCTGTGACGGTGACGCAACTCATCCACCACTTGAAACCTCAGTGTTTTCCCTCCCTTGCCAAAATCTCCAGCCACTTTTTTAGGACATCATTCTCCAGTCGCAGCCTTTTGACTTCCCGTTCCAGGTCCTTGTACTCTTTCCGCCTCCCTCTGTGCTCCATTAGCCCAAAATCGCCCTGTTCCCGGTATTTCCGCATCCAGATCTTTAATCGCCCCACATCTTGAATCCCCAGCTCTTCAGCAATCTTTGCCTTGGGAATGCCCTGAAGCCTCATTTCCACTGCCTTCTTTTTCAGTTCAAAGCTATATGTCTTGAATTTCTGTCCTTTTCTTGCCACGAAAATCACCCCTTAAAGTAATTTTCACAGGGGTGTTTTCCTGTGTCTACTTTAAGGGGTGCACTTCACTCACCGGGGGTTTCGTCTTTGCCGGGCGAGGCGGCGCTTCTTCTGCCGCCGGACGAGACGGTGAAAAGCTTGATTTTATCCCTTTCATGCACTAAGGTAAAATAGAAGTGAACCGATGACAAAACCGAGCGATCCCCCTTGGGGGATTTATCGTGAAGGTTGATCGGAGGCGATAAAGGTTGAGCCTTCCTCAGGTGATTATTTCCATTCCGCTTTTTTTGGTCCTGCTGTTCGGCATCGGATTCATTCTCAACATGATCCTGAAAACCACCTGGTTGCCGAGCTATTTGTATGCGGCTTTGATCATCGGTCTGGCCGGGTACATGTTCGTGGAAAGGGGCGGTTTGAAGCCGGTGGACTGGATCATCCTCTCCGCGGGCATGATCGGGGTGCTGTTGAGCGGTTGGACCATCAAGATGTTGCGCGCCAAGGGATACCGCATGTTCTGAGCGGTATCCCTTTTTTTGTTGGTTCCGGAAGTCGTTTTTTCAGGCCCAGTCCCGGCCGAGGGGAGCGTCCGGGTCGGGCGGGGAGAACACCTCCGGATACAATAGATGGGCCAGGTATTCGATGCCCGTCAGCAGCCGGGGAGAAGGGCGGCAATACCATCCTTCCTCCAGGATGTGAACGCGGTCTTCCCGGGCGAAGGGTTTTCCCCGCCAGGCGGGGCGGCCCGTGATTCGTTCCTTTCGGATTCGGTCGATGGGAACCCCCGTCCATACGATCAGGGTGAAATCGGGTTCCCGTCGGGCCACGCCTTCCCAGTCCGTTTGGACGCTCTCCCGGTCCACGTCCCCCGAAAATGTTGACGCCCCCCACGATTTCGCTCACGTCGTTCAGCCAGTTGCGCCTGCCGGGAGTGAAAACCGGTTTGGGCCACCATTCCCAATAGAGACGGGGCTTGGGACGGCCCTGCGGCACTTTGCTTTTGATCTCCTCCAACCGCCGTTCGAAACGCTCCGCAACCCGCTCCGCCCGCTCGCCGACCCCCGCCGCTTCTCCCGTGCGTCGGATGTCGTCCGCCACATCTTCGATTCTCTTCGGAGACAGGACGAGATGGGGAATCCCCTCCCGCCGGAGCCCTTCGATGTTTTTTTCCATTCCGGGAACACTAAGGGAGGCCACCACCAGGTCGGGACGGAGCGCTTTCACCTTGTCGAGGTCGATGTCCAGGTCGGGGCCGCATCGCGGCAGTTGCTCCACTTCCTTCGGCCAGTCGGAAAAATTGTCCACTCCGACGATGCGGTCTTTCAAGCCGAGGAGAAAAAGGATTTCGGTGTTGCTCGGGCAGAGAGAGACGATTCGTTTCATAATCAACCTCCTGTCGGGATCAAGGGAAAGGAGTGAGGGATTTGGCCACAAGGGTCAAGCCGGTAAAGTCCGCCTTTTGCGAAAGGCGTGTCGGGCTGGCCAAGGACGGCCGGATCGTCATCATCCGGCCCGCCAGGACCAGCGACGCCGCCGAAATCGCCCGGCGGATGGCCAGGGTGGTGAAGGAGGGGATATACCTCGAAGAGGAGCCAGACACCCTTCCCACAGACCGGGAACAGGAACAGGAAATACGGAAAATCCGGGAGGACGGCGGATTGTACGCCGTGGCGGAGGTGGACGGGAAAATCGCCGGCGTCGCCCTCCTCCGCAGGGGTCCCCTGGAGATGAATCGCCATGTGGCCAAATTTCGGATGTGGCTGGTTCCCGGCTACAGGGGGCTGGGACTGGGGAAGAAATTGATGGAGTACGTCATCGACGGGGCGCGCGCCCGCGGAGTGGAAAAGATCAGCCTCGATGTCTTTTCCAACAACGAGCGCGCCATCGGGTTGTACAAAAAATTCGGATTTCGGGTCGAGGGGCGCCTCAAAAGGCAATATGTGCTGGAAGGCCGCTATGTGGACGAGATCGTGATGGGACTGTCCCTTCAGGACCAGGCGAGGTGAACCAACCAGGCGATGAGCATTCCCATCGAGGCGCCTGTTGCCACTTCAATGGGCTGGTGTCCGAGGATCTCCTTCAGTTTGGTCCCGGTTTCCCGGGGGGATCTGTCCTTCAAGTGGCGCATCTCCCGCAGCAATCCCGCCACATCCTCCGCCAGCCGGTTCAGCACCCGGGCCTGAATGCCCGCGTGCCGCCGGATTCCCGCGGCATCGTACATCACGATGAAGGCGAGGACGGCTGTGATGGCAAACAGCGGGGAGCCCCATCCTTCCTGAATGCCGATCGCCGTGGCGAGGGAGGTGACGGCCGCCGTGTGGCCGCTGGGCATGCTGCCGGTCTGGATCAGCCAGTTCCAATTCCATGTGCCGTGGATTCTATAGTTCCAAAACACTTTGGTCAGCTGGGTGATAACCACGGCGATGACCGAGGACCACAGGGGATAGTTGTGCAAAAGTGTCGGGAGTTCCGTCCGTAATGATGGCAATCCGCCCCGACAGCAAATCGGCGCACACCGCATCGACCCGTTCGGTAAAGTGGATTTGGGGAAAGGGCGAATACGGATTGTCCTCGATCAGCTCCTCGATAATTCCCGACTCCAACACTCCGTCGACGTCGATCCGCTCCAGACGCCGCTTCACCTCGTCCAGCACGCTGTTGTTTGCAATTCCTTCCATATAGGCGATGATGACCCGGGTTTGGGTGTAACGCCCCAACCGCATCTCTTCCAACTTCAATTGGGGGCTTTGAATCCTGCGGCGCAGCAGGGCCGTGTTCGTCTGGGCCGATTCGATGAATCCTTCCTTGGGGCCGCGGATGATCGGCTCTCCCTCCGGATCCGTCACAGCCCGTCTTTCCAGTTGAATCAGCCCCAAATTGAGCGCGCGGTTCCATCCGTCGATGAACAGAACGGGCTCGCCGGAGGAAACCAGTCTGGCGCATTCGTCAAAGGTTTCAACCGGTTTGACATATACGGCGGGCAGCTCTTCCCGGAGAAACGCTTCGACCTCCTCCGGCCGGGAGCAGGACTTCCGCATCAGCGGCGCCAAAATGTGGGTGTTGATGTCATCGAAGTGGGCCATATTATCGACATAGATGATTTCCGCCTCGATTTCCTTTCCAATCCGGAAGATGCGAAAGTTGACATCGTAACACCGGTTGAACAGGTCTTTCATCACACGGTGGTTTTTTTCCAGATCGCGATAAAGGCCGACCCGCAGATCTTCCCTTGTGCTCGGGATGACCGGGTTTTTCACCTCGGGTTTTTTCCTGAAAAACCCTCTGAAGCCGCGCAAGGATGACACCCCCTGTCGTTTCTATCCATCATTTTGTTTCAAAAACAAAAAATGAATCCGCCTCCGAATCCTTGGCAAACAGGCGGAACCACGAACTTCCAATATCGGTGACTTTTTTACCCGACAAAAATCCTTCCCCGATGATCGAGGAAGGATTGAAACCTCGGCACCTTCTGCTACTTTTTTCCCTTCACCTTTCCAATCCGGATTTCGCGGTATATCATAGAGGATAGGTTGGAACAACAGATACAGCAGATGTCAGGCGAAAGGAAGAAAAAAGCCCCATGCTCCCGACACTTTTGCACAACTATCCCCTGTGGTCCTCGGTCATCGCCGTGGTTATCACCCAGCTGACCAAAGTGTTTTGGAACTATAGAATCCACGGCACATGGAATTGGAACTGGCTGA
>Ga0099855_1000043_pt1 | contig 7835 bp, 8 predicted proteins | sample In4P11_FD_77057 | JGI IMG/M metagenome (GOLD analysis project Ga0099855, IMG submission 77057) | Clean room microbial communities from NASA Spacecraft Assembly Facility at Jet Propulsion Laboratory, Pasadena, California, USA -... ... | reverse complement strand
CTGATATTATGAATTGTGATCAAGACACACCACTCTTAATTTTGCGTCAAATTCATTATGATTTAGATCATAGACCAGTTCTTTACTCCATTAACTTCTTTAATTCTAATCAAATATCATTTAATGTATTGCGCAAACGTAACATTTAGGGAAAAAATCTAGTAAAAGAATTACCAAAGAAATGTCGGAAAGAATTTTTAATCGTAAAAAACCACAACAATATTCGACATTATTTTAAAAAACAATTGACTTGTTGGACGTCTAACCTTACAATGGAATTGTAATCAATATGAAAGGGATTACAGTGTGGGTTTTATATTGACGTTCTATCTATTTTAGGAAAAAATAAAATATCCAATAATCGAAAGAGGAGAGTGTTATATGAATATCCTATGGGGTATCATGGGAGTGGTTGTTGTTTTAGGAATAGCCTTTCTTTTTTCCAATAAAAAGAAAGCGATTAAACCGAGAACCATAATTGGTGGTTTAGCTATTCAAGTTGCATTTGCATTTATTGTATTAAAATGGGAAGCGGGAAAGGAAGGCCTTCAATGGTTTACGTTAAGGGTTCAAGATGTTATTAATTTTGCTAATGAAGGAATTAGCTTTATATTTGGGTCATTAGCGGATAGTGATCAGTTCGGCTCCATATTTGCTTTTCACGTTTTACCAATTATTATTTTCTTTTCAGCATTAATTTCTGTTTTATATTATCTTGGTATTATGCAATGGTTTATTAAAATTATTGGTGGTGCACTATCTAAATTACTAGGAACAAGTAAGACCGAATCCATGTCAGCCGCAGCTAATATTTTTGTTGGACAAACAGAGGCACCACTTGTTATAAGACCATTTTTAGAGAAAATGACAAAATCTGAGTTATTTGCTGTCATGACAGGTGGACTGGCATCTGTTGCTGGTTCCGTATTGGTAGGATATTCTTTATTAGGAGTACCACTAGAGTATTTACTTGCTGCAAGTTTCATGGCGGCTCCAGCAGGATTGATTATGGCGAAAATGATGATGCCGGAAACAGAAGAAGCGAAGATTTCGGATGATATTCAATTGGAAAAAGATACAGAAACAGTCAATGTCATTGATGCAGCTGCAAAAGGTGCGTCGGAAGGTCTGAAATTGGCATTGAATGTAGGTGCTATGTTGTTAGCATTCATTGCACTTATTGCCTTAATTAATGGGATTTTAGGGATCTTCGGTGGAATTACACTAGAACAAATTTTAGGATATTTATTTGCTCCAATTGCTTTTGCTGTAGGTGTACCATGGTCAGAAGCAATACAAGCTGGAGGTTTTATTGGGCAAAAATTGGTAGTTAATGAATTTGTAGCATATGCCTCCTTTGCGCCGGAAATTGGAGTATTATCAGATAAAACGACACTTGTTGTAAGTTTCGCTTTATGTGGATTTGCAAACTTGAGCTCCATGGCAATCCTATTAGGGGGATTAGGTGGTATGGCACCAAGTCGTAGAAATGATATTGCTAAAATGGGATTGAAAGCAGTATTGGCCGGAGCATTGGCCTCCCTACTAAGTGCAGCAATAGCAGGCATGTTCTTTTAAATAAATATAAATCCGAAAAAATTTGAGAAACATCGATAGCCTGAAGGAAAGGGTGACTATGATGAGAATGATAGATATTATTGAGAAAAAACGTGATGGACATTCGATAACGAAGGAAGAGATCGATTTTGCGGTTCAGGGTTATACAAAAGGGGATATACCGGATTATCAAATGTCCGCATTAGCAATGGCTATCTTTTATCAAGATATGACTCCAGAAGAACGAGTCCATTTAACGATGGCAATGGTACTGTCAGGAGATCAAATTGATTTATCTGATATTGACGGTATTAAAGTGGATAAACATAGTACGGGAGGGGTAGGTGATACAACGACACTGATCCTTGCACCGCTTGTAGCTTCTATCGGTGTCCCTGTAGCCAAAATGTCTGGCCGCGGATTAGGACATACGGGCGGTACTATCGATAAACTGGAATCCATAAAAGGATTTCAAGTAGAAATGGATAGTAAAACATTTAATGAATTAGTTAACAAGAATAAGATTGCTGTTGTAGGTCAAAGTGGAAATTTAACTCCTGCAGATAAAAAACTATATGGACTTCGTGATGTAACAGCGACAGTAGATTCCATCCCACTCATTGCAAGTTCGATTATGAGTAAGAAAATAGCCTCAGGTGCCGATGCAATCGTACTTGATGTAAAAACAGGTTCAGGGGCTTTTATGAAAGATCTTGACAGTGCAAAGGAATTGGCAAAAGCTATGGTTCAGATTGGTAATGGGGCCGGTCGCAAAACCATTGCCGTTATTTCCGATATGAGCCAACCATTAGGATTTGCCATCGGAAATGCCTTAGAAGTGAAAGAAGCCATTGATACGTTAAAAGGTAAAGGTCCGAAAGATTTGGAAGAGTTATGCTTAACTTTAGGAAGCCGAATGGTTTATCTAGGAGGAAAAGCAGAAACAGTAGAAGAAGCACGAGAAAAATTAGTGGATGCCATGAAATCTGGTAAAGCCATTGAAACATTTAAAACCTTTGTTGCAGCACAAGGTGGAGATCCATCGATTATCGATCAACCGGAAAAATTACCAACCGCAGCCCACACATTTGAAGTGGAAGCTAAACAGGATGGATATATTTCAGAAATTATCGCGAACGAAATAGGAATCGCAGCAAGCCTTCTAGGTGCAGGTCGTGTGACAAAAGAATCACAGATTGACTTAGCAGTGGGTCTTGTTTTAAATAAAAAAGTCGGGGATCAAGTTCGAAAAGGCGATTCACTAGTAACCATTTACAGTAATCAGGAAGATGTAGCGGAAGTAATTGGAAAAATATATGAATCCTATTCGATTTCGAGCGAACCGGTGGATAGCAATCCATTAGTATACGACGTTATTTCTGAATAAGAGCAAAGGCGCTGGGGCCGGACGTGGCCTTTTCTGAATAATTATCCACATGCAGCAGATTTCTAAATCAGCTTAAAGGGATCCAAAATTTTTGGACCCCTTCTATTGACCTTTAGAGGTTGGACGTCTTACAATAAAGATAGATTATAAAGGAGGAACTAGAGGTATGAGTAAAACATCACCTTTTAAACGAGTATTCCTAATTGTCATGGATTCAGTCGGTATTGGAGAGTCCCCTGACGCAGAGAAGTACAATGATAAAGGAGCGGATACTTTAGGTCATATTGCGGAACATATGAATGGGTTAAACATGCCGAATATGGGTGCCCTTGGATTAAGTAATATTCGTGAATTAAAAGGCATAAAACCAGCAGATAAACCTCTTGCACATTATACAAAAATGCAAGAAGCCTCAGCAGGAAAAGATACGATGACAGGACACTGGGAAATTATGGGGCTCCAAATTGATACCCCTTTTAGAACGTTTCCTGATGGATTCCCGGATGCAATCATTAATAAGCTTGAGGAAAAAACCGGTCGAAAGGTTATTGGAAATAAACCAGCATCAGGAACGGCAATCTTAGACGAGTTAGGTGAAGAACATATGAAAACTGGAAGCCTAATCGTTTATACTTCAGCTGATTCAGTTTTACAAATTGCCGCTCACGAAGAGGTAGTTCCATTAGAAGAACTTTACGATATTTGTCAATATGCTCGTGAATTATTAAATGATCCCGAATATATGGTCGGACGTGTTATTGGTCGCCCATTTGTCGGAGAGCCAGGTCATTTTGAACGTACACCAAACCGCCACGACTATGCTTTAAAACCGTTTGGTCGTACAGTTATGAATGAGTTAAAAGATGCGGATTATGATGTCATCGCAATTGGAAAGATTTCTGATATTTATGATGGCGAAGGGGTAACCAAGTCACTAAGAACAGTATCCAACATGGATGGTATGGATAAATTACTAGAAACAATGGACATGAATTTTACTGGATTAAGCTTTTTGAATTTAGTAGATTTTGATGCGAAATATGGCCATCGCCGTGATCCACAGGGTTATGGAAAAGCATTAGAAGAATATGATGCAAGATTACCCGAAGTATTGAGAAAGCTAAAAGAAGACGACTTATTGATTATTACCGCGGACCATGGGAACGATCCTATCCATCACGGGACAGACCACACGAGAGAATATGTTCCCTTACTTATACATCATAAGGGAGTTACGGAAGGAAAATCGTTACCAATAAGAAATACGTTTGCGGATATTGGTGAGACCATTGCGGAAAATTTCCAAGTTAAAAGTCCACAACACGGAAAAAGCTTTTTGAACGAAATTTGAAGGAGGATGGGTATGAGTAAAATCGAACGTGCAAAAACTTTTATTGAAGAAAAAATTTCCTCAAAACCAAAAGTTGGCCTTATTTTAGGCTCAGGTTTAGGGGTATTGGCAGATGAAATAAACAATCCGGTAAAAATTAAATATGAAATGATTCCTGGCTTTCCTGTATCGACAGTGGAAGGCCATGCTGGACAATTGGTGGTTGGGGAATTAAAAGGTGTTACGGTATTAGCCATGCAAGGACGTTTTCATTACTATGAAGGATATCCTTTAGATGAGGTAACTTTCCCTGTTCGTGTCATGAATGCCTTGGGTATTGAAACGCTTGTCGTAACGAATGCTGCTGGTGGTGTAAACCAAAAGCTTTACTCCTGGGGATTTAATGTTAATTAATGACCATATTAATAATGTAGGAGCAAATCCATTAATCGGTCCAAATGACAGTAAATTAGGTGTACGTTTTCCTGATATGTCAACTGCTTATACACCTTCTTTACAGGAACTTGTACGTGAAGTTGCTAAGGATTTGAACATTACACTAAAAGAAGGAGTCTACGTTTGGAATAGTGGACCGAGCTATGAAACACCGGCAGAAGTACGTATGCTAGAAAAAGTCGGTGGAGACGCAGTTGGGATGTCAACAGTACCAGAAGTTATTGTTGCTCGTCACGCTGGAATGAACGTTATTGGAATTTCTTGTATTACGAATATGGCTGCAGGTATTTTAGATCAACCACTTAGCCATGAAGAGGTTATTGAAACTACAGAAAAAGCGAAGGAAGATTTTTTAAACTTAGTAAAAGGCATAGTGGAACGTCTGTAAATCGAATGGATTAAAAGGTTAATTATTTTTGGTCTTTTTAACAAATTGTAATAAAAGACTGGGTGGGTGAGGGAGATTAATAAAGAAGGAAGTAAAATGAAAGAAAAGATAAAAAACCTCACAAATCTTTCTGAAAAAGGAACCACGATGAAACAAGAGATTCTTGCTGGTTTCGTTTCATTTTTTACAATTGTATATATTATTGCTGTCAATTCAACTATTTTAGCAGATGCAGGTATACCAATGCAGGCTGCGGTTTGGGCAACTATCCTTACTTGTGTAGCGGGGTGTTTAATTATGGGGATATGGGGGAATTTGCCCCTTATCCTTGTCCCGGGTATGGGTGTCAATGCAATGTTCTCTTATACTTTTGTCCATTCCATGGGCCTAACATGGCAAGAAGCGCTGGCAGTAGTATTTATTGCTGGATTATTATTTGTTATCATTGCCTTTACCCCACTGTCCGATATACTCACCACCGCAATTCCTAGTTCGTTGAAGGATTCTATTAGTGTTGGTTTAGGATTATTTTTAGCCTTGCTTGGATTAGAAAAAAGTCAATTGGTTGTTAGAGGTGAACATTCTTTAATTAGTTTAGGTGACATAAGTAGTCCCACAGTGCTTGCGTTTATCCTAACGCTGATTCTTGCTGTTATTTTATTTTTACGAAATATTCCAGCCAACTTCTTAATCACTATTTTTGTTGGAACAATAATTGCTTGGATGTTCGGGCTTGTGGATATGAGTTCATTAAAGAACGGCTTTGGAAGTTCTTCTGGTGATTATGGATCTGTATTTGGTGCGATGTCGTTTGGAAACATAGCATCCAACACGTTTTGGATTGCTGTGTTTTCCTTAACAATGGTACTTGTCTTTGAAAATATCGGATTGATTAGTGGACAGTTAGGACAGCTAAATCAAAATGAAAAGTATGGTAAAGCCTTTCGGGTTACCTCAATTTCGGCAGTGCTTAGCGGTATATTTGGTTCTAGTCCTACTGTTTCAACAGTGGAAACTGCAGCCGGAATTACTGCAGGAGGAAGGACGGGAATTACGTCTATTGTAACAGGCTTGTTATTTTTATTATCGATTTTCTTTATTCCGTTTGTAACCATTATACCGAGTAGTGCAATTGCACCAATTTTAATTATTATTGGAGGATTAATGCTACAAAATGTGAAAAGTATTAATTTCGATGATTTATCAGAAGTAATCCCAGCTTTTTTTATTATCATTATGATTCCTTTTACGTATAGTATTGCGGATGGAATCGCATTTGGATTTATTGCCTATCCAATTGCAAAATTAGTAGTTGGAAAAGCATCCCAAGTTTCCATCCCGCTATATATTATCTCAGGTTTATTTTTATTGAATTTCATATTGCACGGTGTCTAAAAGGATTAAGCCTTGTTGCTTGATCCTTTTTTTAATAAAGAATTTGGAAGAAAGTGTTTTTCTGGGTTAGAAAGCTTGACATATTCTTGCTGCATAAATGAATTACAGGCATTCGCTAAGGTGTTAAGCGAATGCCAAATTTTAAATGTAACTTTCATCATGTATGAATAGCTTAGTTAATTAAAGCACCGCTCACGGGGTAATCAGTAATAGCTATTTCAATTTCATTACCCAATGCTAAATTTGCTAATTGTTTTCCTACAAAAGGACCGGTAGTTAATCCCGATGAGCCTAGCCCATTAGCTAACAATAATCCTTCAAAACCAGGTAAATTGCCAATTACAGGTAAAAATCCTGGCGTGAATGGGCGAAAACCAACTCTTGATTCTAGAATAGTACTATTACTCAAGGTAGGGGCGATTTCTAAAACATTAGATAAAATGTCGTATAAACCACCGGCTGTTTTTTCAGAATTAAATCCCGATTTGTTCTCATGAGTACTACCTAAGACGATATGGTCATCAAAGGATAATATATATTTATTCGTTGGTGGCATAACTACGGGCCAATTCGAAGTATCCATATTCGGCATTTTCACGTGAAGGATTTGCCCTTTTTGAGGAACTACATCAAATTGGACACCCAAAGGTTCTAATAGTTCATTCATCCATGCTCCTGAAGTAGCGATAACCTTATCAGCTTCAAACATATCATTTCCAACGGAAGCCCCCACTACTTTTTCTCCATTTGCTATTAATTTGGCATCTCCAAAAATCACTGTGGCACCATACCTTTTTGCTCCACGGATGAGTGAATCTCTCATAGCTCTACCATCTACTCTAGCTCCGCCAGCAATATGAACGGATTGAAATCCCTCAGCGAGCAATGGGAATAATTCTTTTGTTTTAGTTTCATCAAGTATAGTGATTTCACCGATTTCCGGGGCTGTTTCCCGACGTTTTAATGCTCGTTCCTTCATGCCAAAAAGCTTTTTCTCATCGGTATGGATACTAATAGCACCAACTTGGGAATAACCTGTCTCAGTTTCTCCATCCTTTTCCAATTCCTTTACTAGTTTGGGGTAAAGTTTTGCACCACCCTTTGCAAGGTTATACCATGCTTTGTTTCTTCGTTGAGAAACCCAAGGACAAATCATTCCAGCAGCAGCATCTGTGGCTTGTCCAATGTCCTTTCTATCGATTACCGTTACTTTTGCACCGTTTTTTTGCTAAGTAATACGCAGTACTAACGCCTAATATTCCAGCACCAATGACAATATATTGATTCATTTATAACATCTCGTTTCTTTTTGTTCTTTCTTT
>Ga0099855_1000038_pt1 | contig 8439 bp, 8 predicted proteins | sample In4P11_FD_77057 | JGI IMG/M metagenome (GOLD analysis project Ga0099855, IMG submission 77057) | Clean room microbial communities from NASA Spacecraft Assembly Facility at Jet Propulsion Laboratory, Pasadena, California, USA -... ... | reverse complement strand
GACATTTAAAATATAAACAAAAGCTAAAGCAAGTAAAGCACTAATCAAAAACCATATAATTTTTTTTCTTTGATCTAAGAAATCTTTTTTCCATACAACAGGAAGTAAATTAGGACCTCCTCCTAACGCCACTGTTCCTATCAAAAATGCACTGCCAACATTTGCCCATGACACTGAACTTGCTGCTGGTTTTTCTACCAATTGGCTGATGTAGATCGTTAAGAAAACCAAGATTAATAGTAGTGATGCTTTTGCTGTTGTTAGAAACGAAATTAAGTAGTTTATGAAAGCAGGAATTCCTATTATTGCTGTTGTACAGATTATGAAGAATGGGAAGATAAGATAAACGTGTGGGATTGAGAGTATATGACTGTATGAATATGCAGCTGCTAATACGTATGATACACATATTGAAAAACTTTTTTGTTTTTGGATTTGAGAGAAAAAAAAATAAATTATACATTAATTTAATTTAATTTAATTTAAATTAAAAATAAATAAAAAGTTTTTTTTTACAAACTAATATAAATACAACAAGAGTAGATGAAACCCATTGTTGGTGATAGATATGATGATGAAAGTACATGAAGATCTGGCGTGGTAGGAGATTGTGTGGCTGTAGTACCATATTTACTGTTTACATGAAATGAGAGAGAAGAAGGTTCCGGTTCTGTACTCGTTGTAGAATCTAAAGAATCAGATCTTAATTCGAAAGCTCCAGGTATATTTAGTTTTTCAAGTAGAGCAAGTTGAGAATGTTCAAGAAGTTCAACGACATAACACAACACTAGAGCTTGAAGTGAAAATCCTATAGTATAAGTAAAGAGAAACGGCTGAAATCCTGTCAAAGCTAAAGACACAGGCATCCCAAGAATACCTGTACCTAATACAGACGCCACAATTATACAAAATGTAGAAAAAAAAGGAAATACAGATTGAAATAGTACATAATATCTAGAGTGAGGTTTTAAATTAGTATGACCAAAAAAAGAAGTGTCAATATCTAAATCTGGTCCTTCGTCTAAGACTGTGTGCATGGTTCTTGTCTGTGGCGATTAATTATCGGATTTTGCTTGGTTGTTTTTACCTTTTTGGACAATTCTTAATCTTTTTCTTGGAAAAACTAATTTTTTATTTTTTCTTCTTTACTTTTAGGTAAAGCCTGCTTGTTTTCTTCTCTGTCCTTTGGTAAAACAAACAACACTTACACAGTGTTATCCTTTCTTTTTGTATGTGTCGCTGATTCTAATTTTATTTTATTTTATTTTCCTAGAAAACTTTACGTCGCCACATGACACAAAAATGCTAAAGCAGACACTGGTGTTTTTTATACTTTGTATAGCGTTATTACCACTTGTATATATTATTATCTCTACAAAAAATATTCGATCTGATTCACCCAAATATGTTCCAAAGCTGAAAAATCCTTCAGTCCTTGCTACTTATTCTACTCGGAATGACACATTTACATTAAAATATGATATTTGTCTTGAAAAAAATAAGAAAATACAACAAGTTCTCCAAAATCGCATATCAGAAAAACGTGTAAAGTATCCACTTCTTCCCCCTTCATCAAGAAACTCCCGAATTGTTGGTGAAGATCCTCCCATTCGAATCCACTTTTCAGAGTTTGCAACCTGGGCATCCATGCATTTTTGGAAACGTTTCCCCGGAGTACACAATGTATCATGTCCAATTTCCTGCCAATTTATTCGCAAACCACCAAAACAATCCGATTCAGACATAGTAGCATATTACTGGTATTCAGATCCGCGTAGTCTACAACCACACCAAATGTCTGCTCTATTTGCTGTTGAACCAGAATTTGCACAGTTTCCAAGAGACACAGATGACTGCAATTCCCAAAATCTTGAAAAACTTTCAGAATATCTTAATATTTGGGATGCATTAGTAACATTTTCAAAATATTCAGAAGTTGAAATCAATCATTCTAAATATCTATTTGGACAAGATATACGCACTGAAATTGATAATTATGAAACTAAAATTTATTCAATTTTTGGAATGGGTGAGAAATTCCACCAAAAAAGAAGAATTCCATTATGGAAATCCAATAAACAAAAACACAATGATACTTTTGGATCAACTTGGATTAGTAATTGTAAACCAAATCCTAGATCAGATTATCTGACAGAGTTAAGTAAGTTAATTCCTCTTCACCATTATGGAAGTTGTGGGTTTGGTCAAGAATCTATAAAAGATGCAGACCAAGAAACAAGTGGTGATAGATATTCTTATAAAATTCAAAAACAAAATGGATATCCTTTTGTTTTTGCCTTTGAAAATCATCTTCTTGATGATTATGTAACTGAAAAATATTTCCATGGTCTTGCATCTCCTTATTCTGTGATGGTTTATATGGGCAGACTTGATGGTTCTCAAAAATATGAAAAATATATTCCTGTTGAAGGTGATTGGAAAATATTTATAAATGTTCAAGATTATAAAAGTCCCCAAGATTTAGCAGCTTATTTGAAATATCTTTTAAATAATCAAACTGCTTATGAAGAATATTTTGATTGGAGAAGGAAAGGTACTTTGAAAAAATCATTTTGGCAGGATAATATTCTTTCTTCTTTTCATAATTTAGATAATTGGTTATGTGGATTATGTGAACATTACCATAAATATTATGACAAGAAAAAGTAGAGTTTGTCTTTGAAAGTGGCTGAAGGCTAAAATAAAATATTTCCAGGAATAAAATTTTTTTCTTGTTTTTTTTTTGTAAAACCAACAATGCAACTTTTTGAAGAAATACTCCAGAACTTTGGTTTAGTGCCATAAACATGTCTAAGGTCCGCAGAGAGAGTCAAGGAAAAAAAGCTCGATTCCATGAATTTCAAATGGGTATGGTTTACATAATCTTTCTGCTTTTTAAATTTGTATACTCATTGATTTTTTTTTTTTTGTGATCTTTAGACAAAAGTAAAGGACAGCACGTCCTCACCAATCCTGTCATCTCTCGGACAATTGTAGATAGAGCAGGCATTAAATCTACAGATGTAGTACTCGAAATTGGTCCGGGTACTGGTGCATTAACACTGACTCTTTTAAAATTAGCAAAAAAAGTTATCGCAGTCGAAGTAGATCCTCGTATGGTGGCTGCACTCACAAAAAAAGCCAAAGAAACAGAATATTGGGGAAAACTTCAAATTATATTAGGAGATGTACTTAAAACAGAACTTCCATATTTCGATGTTTGTGTTGCGAATGTTCCATATCAAATCTCTTCACCAATCGTATTTAAATTATTAGCTCACAGACCTACTTTTCGCTGTGCAGTTCTTATGTTTCAAAGAGAATTTGCAATGAGATTAGCTGCACCAGTAGGAGATCCTTTGTATTGCAGATTATCAGTAAACACACAATTATTAGCAAAAGTAAGACATGTAATGAAAGTTGGAAAAAAGAATTTCAGACCTCCACCAAAAGTAGAATCTGATGTTGTTAAAATCACACCTAAAAATCCTCCTCCTCCGATTAATTTTGAAGAATGGGATGGATTGATGAGATTATGTTTTACAAGAAAAAATAAGACTCTGTCGTCCATTTTTAGAAATAAAAATGTGATTTCTCTTCTTGAAAATAATTACAAAATGCTATGTACAATCAAAAATATTGTATGTATCAATTTTTTTATTGTTGATTGGATTTAACATTTTATTTTATTTTTCAAGCCTTTGCCTGATCCTTTGCCTGATACTAAAGAACGTATCATTAAAATACTCGAAGAAAATAATTTTGCAGAAAAAAGATCATCTAAACTAACTATTGACGATTTCCTTAAATTATTATGTTGTTTCAACAAAGAAGGATTCCATTTCACATAAAAGATGTATACAAGTTATACTCTCACTAAATATAGCAGAACCTTTTTGCACAGAATTTTTGTAGCCAAAGTATCTAATAAATAAACGTTTTTGGCCAGCTTTGCTCTCATTTTTACTGGTGTTAACATAAACTGCTGTGTTCATATCAATTTAATTGTTTACAGCCTGGTGCTTAATTCAACTTGCATCCACTTAATGGAACCAAGTTACTAAACTTTAGTGTAACTGTTAACAAAGAAACTACTATCAAAACAGTTCAAGCTGGGCTAGATAGTCTAGGCCTAGGGCTAGAGCTAGTATTCTCTACCCCCCTAGGGTTAGTCTTCAAAAATTTAAGTAGTAGTTTTTTAAATTAGATTTTTTATTGGCTTGCAGTATTTCACCTTTTTCTTCTCTTATCACTTTCTCTATAGCTCTTGCTATCGCTACTTCTTTCTCGCTTCCTTTCTTCAACATATTGTTCTTTTCTATTTCTATCTCTGCCTCTATCTCTATCTCTATCTCTATCTCTATCTCTATCTCTATCTCTATCTCTATCTCTATCTCTATCTCTATCTCTGTCTCTGTTTCTATCTCTATCCCTATCTCTATGTCTATCTCTATCTCTATCTCGATCTCTATCTCTGTCTCTATCTCTATCCCTATCTCTGTCTCTATCCCTATCTCTATCTCTCTCCCTATCTCTATCTCTATGTCTTTCTCTATTTCTTTCTCTGTCTCTATCTTCGTCTCTGTCTCTGTCTCTATCTCTATTTCTACTCCTATCTCTATTTTTATTTCTATCATCATTATCATCAAAGTAGCGGCGGTTATTTTGTTTATTCCCAGCTTCACGGTTAGCTTCAATACGTTTCATCTTTTCAAGAGCTTCCAAATGTCTACGATATTTATCGCCAAAAAAACCAGTATCATAAATTTTATATTTTTTCTGCAAATGGGCAACACTCTGACTGAAATCTACATGAATTCTTTTGTCATCGATCAAAACATTGTCCATTTTAAGATATGCTTGTTCGCAACTTTTTTTATCTTCAAATTCAATAAATGCGTAGCATAGCGAATCTCCAGTTTTACTATCTCTAATTACTTCACACGATTCTATCTTTCCAAATCTTCCAAAAATTAATTCTAAATCTTCTTCTTCAGTCACAGGATTTAATTTACAAACAAATAATACGTTTTCTGGTGGTTTTATATCTGCAACAGGAACATCTCCTAACAATTCTAACATTTCTGCTTTAGTTCGCACTTCTTCGAAATTTTTTTGTAATTCTTCATCTTCTGGTGTAATTGATTGTGGATTATTCTCTTCTTCTTGTTTTAACCACAGTTCTTCATCTGCATCAAGTGCATCATCTAATTTAATTTCTCTAATTGGACTTTCTGATGGAACTTGTAAATTTGGCATATCTGGAAACGGATCATCAAGAATAATAGTGTGCCGAATTTTTACTATTTGATAAGGTTTTCCATCTTTATCACAATATATTTCGTTAATTTTGATGAGGGTATCTAAACCTTCTACTACTTCACCAAAAACTGTATTTTTTTCATCTAATGTTGTGAGATTAATTCCTGTCGTGATGAGAAACTGAGATCCGTTTGTATTGGAGATACCTGCATTTGCCATTGATACTGTTCCAATAGAAGTATGACGTAAATTTGGTTTTATTTCATCAGCAAAATATTTAGCTTGTTCTCCATATAATATTCCATATATAGACTCTCCACCACGACCAGTGCCTGTAGGATCGCCTGTTTGTATACAAAAATCTTTTTGGATGTTGTGGAAAATACAGCCATTATAATATTTAATTTTACATAATTTTAAAAAATTCTTTGTTGTTGTAGGACATTCATCCGTCCACAAATCAATAACCATATCTCCAAAACTAGTCTCAATAAGAACACTCATTCGTGCTCCTGTGTAATGTGTAACGTTTTACATTTTTTTTTAATTTTTCGAAGAATAATAACAGCAGAATATTTCTCGAATTTTCTTTTTAGGCATTTTCTTCTAACTTGAAAATTTTATAATTTTTAGTGCAACTGTTAACTCTCAGAGGATGGCGAAGCATCACCCAGATCTTATTATGTGTAGAAAACAACCTGGAATAGCTATTGGACGTTTGTGTGCAAAATGTGACGGGAAATGTGTTGTGTGTGACAGTTATGTGCGACCTTGTACTCTTGTTAGGATTTGTGATGAGTGTAATTATGGTTCTTTCCAGGGACGCTGTGTCATCTGTGGAGCACCTGGGATCTCTGACGCTTATTACTGTAAAGAATGTACAATTATGGAAAAAGACAGAGATGGATGCCCCAAAATTGTCAATCTGGGTAGCTCCAAGACAGATTTATTTTATGAACGTAAAAAATACGGTTTTAAAAAGCGATGAGATGGATTTCATAAAGCTCCAAAAAAAAAAAAAACTTGTAGAATTATGCAGATATACTTTCTTTCTTTTATTACCTATCACAATTTAATTTGATATAAAATTCATAAAGTTTGCTTTTTTTAAATACACATTACCCTAAATACCATTTTATTGCCCAATTAAATATAAAAATGTGCTGCAGAATCAGCAGCATTATCGTTTGTTCCATTATTAGTATTACTGTTATTCCCTTGATTACTATTATTGTTATTTCCATTTTTATTATCTTTATTTTCTCCACCTATAGCAAATCTACAAACTGGACAAGTTCCTCTCTATTCAACAAAAAATAAAAAAAATTATTAAAAAAAAGAGTAAAATAAATTATCCTACCTCCTCCAACCATCGTTTAATGCAATCAGGATGAAAGACATGGCCACAGGGTAATTTTGAAACTGTATCATTTACAACATAAGTATCTTGACAAATCGCACAATCAGCATTATTATTTACATCTTCCTCTGTTATAGAAACAGTAGGGATTGATTGAATTGCCTCTGAAGAAGCAGGAGGAGGGCCTTTGTGGCTGTTTTAAAAATTAGATAAAATACCAAAAAAAAAAAGTAAAATTACCCAGCATTTTGAAATAATTGATTTAAAATATCATTAAATCTTTGACCCCCAACATAATCACCACTTGAAAAATCACCAAAATCCATTTCCATAGTCCCTCCCATATTTGAAAAAATTTGTTGTAAAAATCTAAACCATACAAGTTAAATATTTGTTGAAACAAAAAAAAAAAATTTACCCTCCCAATGGCATGCCAGGACCCATTGGCCCAGGTTGGCCTCCTTGCCCAGGAAATATCTGCTGGAATTGCATTGTAACCTGGGGAAAGCCCATATTTTCTTGCCCAGTCTGTCCAGCTTGCATTTGGCCGAACATTTGTTGGAAAAGGTTGAATGGATTAAAAGGTTGTGTGTTCATATTTGTGAAATTAACATTATTCACGAATGGTTGTGGTGGAGTTTGTTGTTGCGGTTGTTGTGGTGGCGTAAAAGTGGGTACGAAATTAGTGGGATGATCAGCTTCTTCAATTTCTTCAATAAAATCACTGTTACATGTTGGACATTGAAATTCTGTGGTTGGTGATATTGTGGCTCTACAAATGTGGCACCAATAGTTGTGATTTAACGAAGACATGATTTTTTTAAATAATGTGTTTTATACTATTATTACAACAAAATTGGAGAAGACGTTGTGGGAGGTTTGGATTGCAATTTGGGGCTTCTTTTGTCGTGGGAAGTTGTGAAAAGTACAGCAAAGATTGTAGTTGGCATTGGAAAATTCGCGCATCCCTGCTACGTCAATTTGAGGAATCCTAGTCAACGGGTGTTGCGTGGCGGGCGGGAGAAATGCATAACCTTAAAAGGAAAAACTCTTATTTACTAGAAAATTTTGAACTTTGATTTAAAATTAATTTTTTTTTGGATTTATTTGGCCAAACATTTGCTGTACCTCCTTCAACTTCTCTCTCAGCGCCCAATGTTCCTTCTGCAAAGTTAAATAACAGCTAGCAATCCAAAAAAGAGGAATATATTTTGTAAAGAGCTTCAAGGCTTGAAGGAAATCTAAAGATAAATTAGAAAGAGGTGTTTTTTTTTTTTTTTTAGGAAATAGTACTTGCGCGGTATGAGTAGTCGCTGAGAAGATGGGTGTCGTTTCTCTTCGCCCTCAGTGATGCGATGGTGCATCACGATTACGAGAAGACCAGATGCAAGCTTGCCAGAACAAAGTATTCCCGGAACAATATCCATATTTGCTGCTTCGTTGTGAGCACCTAAACAAAGTTCTGTCTACCACAATATGGCCATGAAAGATACTTTGGCTGGGTTGCTCCTTGCGTAGAGGTCTGTCATATTTCCACTTGATATCATTGAGTTTATTAACATATGGAAAGTGTTCCTTGCACCTGAAGAATATACAAGAAAATAAAAAAAAAAATAAAAAATAAAAAAAAAATAGTGCAGTTCAACACAAATGGAAGAAGGATTTTGGTGAAGAATAAAGCGATTAATATTTTTTTTTCTTTATTCTCCTGGACCAAAATCCTTCTTCCATTTGCAGAACTTTTATTGTCATGTTTAACCCCTCCTGATATTATAAAGATATTAGAAAGACAAAAAGAGAAAAATTAAATCTACCAT
>Ga0099855_1000034_pt1 | contig 9249 bp, 10 predicted proteins | sample In4P11_FD_77057 | JGI IMG/M metagenome (GOLD analysis project Ga0099855, IMG submission 77057) | Clean room microbial communities from NASA Spacecraft Assembly Facility at Jet Propulsion Laboratory, Pasadena, California, USA -... ... | reverse complement strand
ATTAAACGTGGTTGCAGTTCATATGCCAAGATCGGAAAATGATTTAAACCTCGAAGAAATCAAACAAGTAGCTGCGGAACATGGAATTAACCAACCAATTTTTATTGACAGTGAGCATAAATTAACAGAAGCATTTGAAAATCAGTATGTCCCCGCTTACTATGTATTTGACCGTGAAGGGAAACTTCGACATTTTCAAGCAGGCGGCAGTGGCATGAAAATGCTTGAAAAGCGTGTAAACCGCGTTTTAGATGAATTGGAAAAAACAGAATAAAGTGGCCATTCAAAAAACTGCTCGTTGTTACAACGAGCAGTTTTTCTATTTAATATAAAACTTAAACAAACTTCATTTCGCTGTAACTTCATTTTTTTTTTAGCGTCCGTATTATTAAAAGGGGTGTCATGAATATGATGAGGTTAAAGAATGTGTTCCCTATTTTTTTCATTGTTTTATTGTTAGCTTTAACGGGATGTAGTAGTTCGAGCAGTAAAGAGGAAGCAAAAATGAATGAGGGAAATACTGCGGCGATGGATTCAGCAAAGTCGAGCAGTATAGAGAAGGATTCCGAATTCTCAGTTGAGAAAGCAAAATCGAAACCATTCACGGAAATTGCCAAAATAGAACTTCCAAATAAAATGGTCATCTACCAAGCTGATTTGCAGCTGCGTGTAAAAAATTTTGACCAAATGGTTAAAAGTCTTGAAGAAAAAGCTATGAATTATGGAGGCTATATCGCTCAGTCAAATGTGGCAAGAGAAGGTAATGAGCAGGTTAACGGAAGTATGACGATCCGAATCCCTCAAAAGAATTTTCAAGCTTATTTACATGATGCGGAAGGGCAGGCTGCCGAAGTCCTCCAGCGGAACATAACGGGACAGGATATAACAGAGGAACATGTCGATCTTGACTCTAGATTAAAATCGAAAAGGGCAGTAGAGGAACGGCTATTATCATTTATGAAAGGTGCAACAAAAACGGAAGATCTCTTAAAAATATCCGCCGATTTAGCTGCTGTACAAGAAGAAATAGAGACAATTGAAGGGAAAATGAGATTTTTAGAAAATCAAACCTCCTATTCAACCGTGAATATTACTCTTTATGAAAATAAAGTCATAGTTCCTACTATTGATAAAGACAAACTTAATACTTGGGAAAAAACAAAAAAACAATTTATGAAAAGTACAAATATGTTATTGGCCGGGATATCAGGGATTGTAGTTTTTCTCGTCGGTAACCTGCCAATTCTTGCAATAGTAGCAATTTTAGGGCTTGCTGTCATTTTTTATTATCGAAAAAGGGAAAACAGAAACGGGGATTAAAACTATTATCAAATATTAATCAAAATGATACCATAATAGAAAATGTATTTTCTGGGGGAGTTCTTGTGAAGAAAAGTTTTGCAGTTATTGGACTTGGCCGTTTTGGCGGCAGCATTTGTCGTACACTTACTGATGAAGGAATGGAAGTTTTAGCGATGGATGTAAATGAAGATCGTGTTAATGAATATACAATGATTGCGTCACATGCTGTTGTTGGCGATTCAACAGATGAAAATGTTTTAAAAAGCCTTGGTATTCGGAATTTTGATCACGTCATCGTCGCGATTGGCGATGATATTCAATCGAGTATTTTAACAACGCTTATTCTCAAGGAACTAGGAGTTGGCCAGATTACTGCAAAGGCGCAAAATGATTATCATGAAAAAGTTCTTCGGAAGATTGGGGCAGATCATGTCGTTCATCCAGAAAGAGACATGGGGAAAAGGATAGCTACTAATATGACATCTAGTAATGTTGTTGATTATCTCCAGTTATCAGATGAACATAGTATTGTTGAAATTGTCGCAAATGGAAAATTAGGCGGCCATACAATCATGGATTTAGATGTTAGAAAGAAATATGGTTTAAACATAGTGGCTATTAAAAGAGGAGAAGAAATCATCGTATCTCCACAGGCGAAAGAAACAATTTACACCGGTGACGTTTTAATTGTGATCGGGAACGATAATGATATCAGCAGATTTGAAAGAAAAGTATTAGAATAAAGAAAAGCGGAAGGCCCTTTTTAGGGTTTTTCCGCTTTTTATTTTAAACTTCCATGATAATTGGTAAAATCATTGGGCGGCGTTTTGTTTTTTCATAAAGGAAAGGTGCTAATGTATCGGTAATTTCATTTTTGATTTCGGACCATTGGCTAGTTTTTCGCTCCATGACCTTATTCAAGTGCTTTGTAATTAAATTTTGGGCATCATTAATTAAATCACCTGATTCCCTCATATAAACAAATCCACGAGAAATGAGGTCTGGACCTGAAGCAATTTTGAATTCCTTCATATTAATGCTTACTACCACTACAACTAAGCCTTCTTCTGAAAGAATTCGACGGTCCCTTAAGACGATATTTCCGATATCTCCTACCCCGCTTCCGTCAATATAGACGGACCCTGAAGGGATCTTTCCTGCTACCTGTGCAGAGTTTTCTGAAAGTGCCAATACTTCACCATTGTCCATGATAAAGCAATTTTCTTCTTCAACGCCGCAGTCAACCGCAAGCTTTGCGTGCATTCTTTGCATCCGGTATTCACCGTGAATTGGCATAAAGAATTTCGGCTTAATTAACCGAAGCATGAGTTTTTGTTCCTCTTGCCCTCCGTGTCCGGAAGTATGGATGTTACTTAATTTCCCGTGAATAACATCCGCACCAGCTCGATAGAGCATATTAATCGTTCGACTTACACTAATTGTGTTCCCTGGAATAGGCGAGGATGAAAAGACGACCGTATCTCCGGGGATAATTTGAATTTGTCGATGAGTTCCATTGGCAATTCTTGAAAGGGCGGCCATCGGTTCGCCTTGGCTACCAGTACAAAGAATCGTAATTTTATCAGCCGGTAATCGATTAATTTGATTTGCTTCAATAAATGTTTCTTTTGGCGCGTTAATATATCCTAATTCAAGGCCGATATTAATGGCTGCTTCCATACTCCGGCCAAAGACTGCTACTTTTCTACCGTTAACTACCGCAGCCTCAACTACTTGTTGTAACCTATGGATATTAGATGCAAATGTAGCAAAAATGATTCGGCCATCTACTTTACGGAATATATCGTGGATATTGTCTCCAACCCGTCGCTCTGACATTGTAAATTGGTTGGTTAATTCCATGTTCCGCAGCTACTTGTTTGATTTCTTCGAGGTTTAAATCATTTTCCGATCTTGGCATATGAACTGCAACCACGTTTAATTTATCTTTAAAATCATCACGGAATTGATTCACCTGCGGCATTGCCTCTTTACATAAATGGCAGCTAATTGACCAAAAATGAATCAAGGTTGGCTTTTCGCCAATTAACTCCTCTTTTGTTACTTCGCCATTTAACCATTCCGTGGCTCCAGCTAATTCTGGCATTGGCTCGCGTAATTTCATGAAATTTCCTCCTATGAAAAAGACCTAACGCTTTAAAAGGTTAGGTCTATCTTGTTTGGTTAATAATTATACGTTAAGAGTAGCTTGTCCTGGCTTCCAGTTTGCTGGGCAAAGACCACCAGTTTGTAATGCTTGAAGGACACGCAATGTTTCATCAACGTCACGTCCGATATTGTTGTGGTTAACAACAGAGTACATTAATTCGCCATCAGGACTGATGATGAATAAGCCGCGAAGAGCAATACCATCTTCTTCAATAAGAACACCATAGTCACGGGAAATCACATGGTTAGTGTCTGCCGCTAATGGGTAATTTAAATCGCCCAGGCCGTTTTCCTTGCGATCAGTTTTGATCCAAGCAAGGTGTGTATGAATAGTATCAGTTGAAACACCAATCACTGCCGCATCAAGGTCTTCAAATTCATCATAACGGTCAGATAGAGCAGTAATTTCAGTTGGACAAACAAAAGTGAAGTCCATTGGATAGAAGAACAATACTGTCCATTTATCATTTTTCATATTTTCTTCAAGACTTACTTTACCAAATTCTTTGTTTGGCAAAACTGCATCCATTTCAAAGCGTGGTGCTTGCTTAGCTACCATACGTTCTGGCATTTGAATCCCTCCAAATAAATTAAGTGTTTATAGCAATTCTCAATTGCTATCCCTTTGACATTTCTCATTATAGGACAATTCTACTTTTGAGTCAATATTAAATTGTAATTAATTTAAATAAATACTTATTATTAATTACAGCCTAAAATTCCCCTTAATAAGTTTCTCCTATTCCTTCGATAATAAACGACGATATGTAACAATATTCCTTTTAATCTCTATAATTTTAACATGATTAACCATGAGATAAAAATAATACGCCTATTAATTCAACTTATCTTTAAACTTTATAAAGCGTGTCATTATCTCAACAGCAACATCTATCGCTTGTTCATTCGGATTAAGTTTGGCATGGTGTAAACCATATGGAGTATCGACACCTAGCCAAAACATCAGCCCTGGAATTTCCTTGAGCATATACCCAAAATCCTCCCCAGTCATTGCTTCTTTGCATTCAATTACTTGGAAATCGCTTTCTTGATGAAAATAATTGATAAAATCCCTAGCAATTGATTCTGTGTTATATACTTGGTGGTACATTGAACCATAATCAATTACGGCTTCACATTCAAAGCCTGTCTCAATTCCTTTCACCAGTGCTTCAATGCGATGCTTTACTTTCAACATCGCTTCTGGCGATAATGTTCGGATTGTTCCTTCAAGTCTAGCTTTTTCAGCTATTATATTTTGAACAGTTCCTCCTGTAATTTTGCCTATGGTTATTACTGCGCTATCAAGGGGGTCAACGTTTCTTGAAATAATCGTTTGCAGTTGATTGACTAGGGTACAAGCCGCAATTACCATATCATTCGTTTGGTGAGGTCTTGCTGCATGGCCACCCATGCCTTTCAGATCGATGAATAATTCGGATGTATTCGCAAATAAAAGACCTTCTTTCAATGCGATCGTCCCAACTGGGTACTCCGGTGCGATATGAAGGGCAAAGATCAAATCAGGCATCCATTCTAGCATTTCTGCCGATTTCAACATTGGCTCAGCCCCGCCAGGTCCTTCTTCAGCTGGCTGGAAAACGAATAGAAGATTATCATTAATTGGATTCTCCACAAAATAGGTCAGCACTCCAAGAGCAATCGTCATATGGAAGTCATGGCCGCAGGCATGCATCCTTTCCTCATGCTTCGAGGCAAAAGGTAAGCCTGTATCCTCACTAATTGGAAGGCCATCGATATCCGTTCTGTATCCAATCGTTTTTTCAGGCATTAGACCATGAATCATAACAAATAACCCTGTTTTCCATTTTTTAATCGACAGCCGCTCTTGAGGTAAGTTCTCTAAATAAGCCAATAAATATGCCTGTGTCTTAAACTCCTGAAATCCAAGCTCAGGAATTTGATGAAGGTCCCGGCGAATTTTGATTAATGAGTTCATCTATGTACTCTCCTTTTTTAAAAAGAAGCGTGGAATAGCTCCACGCTTCCACTTTATTATAGCTGTCGAAGTTCCTGCATAATTTCTGTTTTAGACTTAGTCTTTTCGTCAATATCTTTAATTTTCCTTGCTGGCATGCCCGCTACCACTGTATATGGTGCTACATCTTGAGTAACCACTGCTCCTGCGGCTACTACTGAACCTTGTCCGATTGTAACTCCCTCTAGAACCACTGCGTTAGCTCCAATGAGAACATCATCTTCTACTACAACTGGCTTTGCGGATGGCGGCTCGATTACTCCTGCTAGAACGGTCCCAGCACCAATGTGACAATTTTTCCCAACCGTTGCTCTTCCGCCTAAGACAACACCCATATCAATCATCGATTTTTCACCTATGACGGCTCCAATATTGATGACTGCTCCCATCATAATAACGGCATTATCGCCAATCTCCACTTGATCACGAATTGTGACACCTGGTTCGATGCGGGCATTGATATGCTTTGTATCTAGTAATGGAATGGCAGAATTGCGGCGATCATTTTCAACCACAAAATCTTCAATTTTTCCCTTGTTTGCCTCCAGGGCTTCGCTAATTTCAGCCCACTCACCGAAAACAACTCCAGTATTCCCATTAACAAAGGACTTTGCACTAACTCCAAAGTCGATTCCTTCTAAATCACCCTTTAAGTAAACTTTCACTGGTGTGGATTTTTTACTATTTTGGATAAAAGAAATAATTTCATGTGCATCCATCATTTTCATTAACATTGCCCCCTAATTTTCCGTACTAAAAAATAATTTACCAAACAAAAGGACTGAAAACAAGAAAAACAGCCCGATGCTTCCTAAGATTCAGAAATATGTTCCTTAATTAATTCGACAAACGCCTGAACCTGCTTTAATTGGAAGGAAGACTCATACCCTAGCAGCCAGGTATCACGCTTTAGCGGTTCATTATTTTCATCTACAAGAGGTATTTTGAATATATCACGCTCTGCTTTTGTCAAAGTAATACTTGGCAAGATCGCATAGCCAATTCCATTAAAAGCCATTTGTTTACACGTTTCAATCTGGTCCACAAGCACAGTTCTTTTTGGCGAAGTTTTAAAATTACGCATCCACCAGTCTTGTATTTCCTGATAATAATTCGAGTCACTTTTAAATTGAATAAATGGGCGGTCGATTTCCAATACTTGTTCTGGACTTGTAATTTCCCGATCAACTAAATAGAGGGGATCGTCAAAAAGGTGTACCTTAACCCCCTTCCAATCAGGCGTACCACGGATGATTCCGATATGAACCTGATCTTCATATAAACATTTCAAAATTTCACTGCTCCATCCCGTAATCAACGAAATTTTTGCTTGAGGGTATTTATCAATAAATTTCTTTAATACTTGTGGAAGCCAGTTTTGCCCCACAATTGAAGCTACAGCTATTTTCAGGGTACCAGACACCCCAGCTTGAAGCGAATAAATCGTTTCGCGAACCTTTTCCTGCTTTTTGAGAACATCCTTTACAAAATCGATAACATGCTCACCGGCAGGAGTAAGGGCCAGACCTTTTTGCGAACGAATAAATAATTTTGTTCCCCATTCTTTTTCGATCGTTTGCAAGCGTTGGGAAAGTGCTGGCTGCGATACAAATAGTCGCTCCGATGCTTTACGCATGTTCATTTCTTGCGCTAATACAGATAGTAATTGAAATTCCGATATTGAAGACATGTCTCTTCCACCTTAAAAAGCCCTGTGCTATTACACAGAGCTATCATCCTTTTTTGGAATAAAAAATATTAGAACTAAACTTACAATCGCAAAAGCCAGAACAATATAATAAACAGAATGCAACGATATTGTTAATCCATCTTGTAAAAGTTCTCGAGCAGAAACAGCCAGCTTATCACGTTCATTTGTTTTTAGAAGAAAATTAGCATCATCAACTGTTAATGACTTATCTCTCTCACTTAAATAATTACTTAGACGGTTATTTAAGATTCCTCCTAGTAGTGCCGCCCCAATGGTATTGCCTAAATTGCGCATGAACATATTTGCTGCTGTTGCGATTCCGCGCTGCTGCCAGCCGACAGTTCCTTGGATTGAGACGATAAAGGCCGTTGAGGTTAAGCCCATACCCACACCAACAAAGAAGGAACCAACTGCTGCCCATACAGGACCGGATGAGGCTGACATTGTTACAAATGCGATACTTCCTATGATTAAAAACACCCCGCCAATGATAGAGGTTTTTCTATACCCCATCGTGATAAGCATTTTGCCAGCGAGTGCAGACGCGATTGGCCAGCCGATCGACATCGTTGTTAAGGAGAACCCAGCTACAATTGGTGTCTGTTCCATTACACCTTGCACAAAAGTAGGCAGAAAGCTTGAAATTCCAATCAACATAATCCCGGTTGTAAGTGAGGTAATATTCGCCACAAAAATAACTCTTTCTTTCCATATGGAGAACGGCATGACAGGTTCGGTAGCACGCCCTTCCTGATAGATAAAGCAGATAAATGCTATTACTGATAAGGAGAGCAAAACAATTACCTGCCAAGAGCTCCAAGGCCTGTGGCTGCCACCTTCTACCAAAACAAACATCAATGATGAAATAGCTATCGTTAAGAGTACAGCACCGATATAGTCAATCTTATGTTTTTGCTTAGTAAGATTCTCATGTAAAAATAGCCATAAGCCAAGAAGTGCTAAAAGTCCAAGCGGGATATTAATCCAAAAGACATAATGCCAGCTGACATACTGCACAAGGAGTCCGCCAACAGCAGGACCAGTTATCGCAGAAATGCCCCATACACTAGATAAATACCCTTGAATTTTTGCCCTTTCTTCAGCGGTATAAATATCACCCACAATAGTTGTGGCAATCGGCATAACCGCCCCTGCTCCAAAACCTTGAATTAAGCGAAAAAGAATTAGGGTATGCATGGTTGACGCAAAGCCGCAAAGAATCGAGCCAATTAGAAAAATAATAATTCCAAATGAAAGAATCGGTTTTCGACCGAAAAGATCAGATAATTTACCATAAAGAAGTACGGTAACTGAGTTCATTAAAAGGTAAGCAGAAAACACCCAGCTATAAAGGGTAAATCCACCCAAATCAGCGACAATTGCTGGCATCGCGGTTGAAACAATAGTCGCTTCAATTGCCCCCATGAACATTGCTAACATAACCGCAGCTAAAACGAGCGGTCTTTTGGTTTGCTTTTTTTGGGTCCTTCCTTGCGATGAATCCTCAATAACAGTACTCAAAAGTCGCACCTCACCTCTGTAAAAAAATACAGCCCCCATGAAGGGGGCCAGGAGCAATTATTTACCATTGATTTTAAATCTTTTTACCATTTTATTTAATTGATTTAATACAGTGCTTCTTGGCAAAATCCCTTCAAAAAAGCCATCCTCTGACTCAACACATAAAAAAGGTTGATTAACTAGCAAATCTAAACACATTCTTAATGATCCAGAAATTTTTATCCGAGGGATAGATTTTTTCATGACCTCTTCCACTCGTTTTTTCTCGAGTTGTTCAAACTCTATTCTTTCTAAACCAAGTATGGAATCCATGATGATCGGTGTGCTAATCAAACCATGGAGCTTATAATGTGGGTCTAGGACTGGAATGGCGGTATAGCCGCTTTTTGTTAATACCAATAAGGCATGTTCGAGATTATTACCGATTTGCACATGTGCCACCCGTTCAGATGGGATCATTAATTCTTTTATGGTTAATTCTAAAAATTCACCACTGGGAAGACTAATCATCGCCGAAAACTCCTCAATGTTTGTTTTTCTACAGACT
>Ga0099855_1000033_pt1 | contig 9310 bp, 6 predicted proteins | sample In4P11_FD_77057 | JGI IMG/M metagenome (GOLD analysis project Ga0099855, IMG submission 77057) | Clean room microbial communities from NASA Spacecraft Assembly Facility at Jet Propulsion Laboratory, Pasadena, California, USA -... ... | reverse complement strand
TTTTTTCAATACCTTTTTTACCCGCCACGACCAAGCCGCCGCCTCGGGTCTGCGCAACGTCATAGCCGCTGCCCGCGCCGGTTCCGTCCACTGTTTTCTCCCAGACAAGGCTGCCGTCCTCAGCTGTCCTGACCGCGTACAGGTCGTAGCCGCCGGGGGACTCTTTCTTACCCGTCAGGACATAGCCGTCCTGCACCCTGCAGGCCCCGTAGAATGAGCCTGTGCTGCCGTTTCCGTATGTTTTTTCCCAGATCATATCGCCGTCGGCGTCGACCTTCAGAAGGTAAGCCGCAAAACCGCCGCCCTGCTCCCCGGCTACTTCTTTCTCCCCGGCAATAATGTAACCGTTGCCGGCTTCCAGCAGCGACCAGCCGTATTCCGAGCCGGCGCCGCCGTATGTTTTTTGCCAGACCATGTTTCCATCGCCGTCTGTCTTCAGGAGATAAACGTCGGGGTTGCCCGTGCCGAAGGACTCCGCGTTGCCCGCGATAAGGAAGCCCCCGTCAGCAAGCTGCAGCAGTGAGTAGCCGCAGTCGGAAGCCACCCCGCCGTATGTTTTTTCCCAGATCACATTGCCGGAGGAACCCAGCTTGACCAGGTATACGTCATAGATGCCCGCGCCCGATGACTCCGTCCCGCCGGCCACGATGAAACCGCCGTCTTTCGTCTGCAGGACTGACCAGGCATAGTCACAGCGCGGGCCGCCGAACACTTTTTCCCAAAGCAGAATACCCTTGCCGTCAGTCCGCACCACGTACACGTCATGGTCGTAAGCGTCTTTTGACTTCGTCTCGCCGACGGCTATGAAGCCGTCAGCGCTGACCTCCCTGACGCAATGGCTGTCGCTGTACCCATAGCCCTGGTATGTCTGGAACCAGAGATTCCTGCCTGCGCTGTCGTATTTGGCAAGAAAAACATCGGCTCCGGCACCGCCTGAATCAATCCAGCCCGTTAGAATCAAGCCCCCGTCCTTCGTCTGCCCGACAAAATGGCCTTCTCCCCGGTCAAAAGCGCAGGACAACTCCACGGCGGGAGCGGCAGCCCCGGCGGCCCCATCCTGCTCAGCGGCAGACACACACGACGCCAGCGTGCAGAGGAATAATAAAACAAGCAAGAGCAGCGGCATTATTCTCATCTTCAAAATTGGACCCCCTTATATATTTTCCAGGCGGCGGACGTCCATTTTTTTATGATAGTACCGCAATATCTTGACCGACTGACTGCCCAGCGCGGCGCAAAAGAGCAGGTTGCCCGCGGCGCGCAGGGAATCAAAGCTGAAGCCGGCCGCCCAGAGGAGGAAATAAGACTTGAAGGTCAGCGGGCCGGTAAAAACTCCCCACTGCCAGACGTCCATGACGGCGCCGTAAAGGTAGCCCCAGATGAAACAAAGCACGGTGATAGTTTTATATCCCGCGTTAGGAAACAAACGCCTGACCGCCGCCCCGGACATGCCCACCAGCCCCCAGCAAATCATCTGCCAGGGCGTCCACGGCCCCTGGCCCATAAAAAAATTGGAAATTAACGGCGTCATCGCGCCCACGAAAAAGCCGGCCCGCGCGCCGAACACAAACCCCGTGATCTCCACCAAAAACATGGTGGGCTGCAAAAAGAGCAGGGCCACGCCGGTTACCGTCCTGCCGGCGGCGCAAAACGCTGCCAGCATGGCGATGAGCGACACCTGCCGCGCGTTCAGGCCCGATTTTTTTTCCATGCCGAGCATGAGCAGGGCAACGGAAAAAATACCGGCCATGGTTATGTACAGGCCCCAGTTTGTCCCCGTCACATCATCACCCCCGGGTCTTCACCCGCGGCAGTGCCGACTGTAACAAGGGGATAGATCCTGTCCCGCGCCTCGCTGAAGGTGAGTACGCCGTCGCAGATGCCCCGGCACATTTTGCCCAGCTGGGGAGAATAAAAGACTGATTTGCCCAGCACCTCGTGCTTCCCGCCGTCGCTGACCACCCTGCCGGAAAACATCATCACGACCCGGGCGGCGTACTCGGCGGCAAACTCCACATCGTGGGTCACCACGATCACCGTACGGCCCTTTGCCGTTTCCTGCTGCAAAAACCTGCCCAGTTCCGCCTTCAGGCGGAAATCGACCCCCCTGGTCGGCTCGTCCAGGATGATCAGGCCGGGAGACATGACCAGCACCGACGCCAGGGCGACCCTCTGCCTCTCGCCGCTGCTCAGGTCCCGCGGGTTTACCCGGCGGTACCGCGCCAGGTGGAATCTTTCCAGCATCTCATCAACAGCGGATTTATCTTTAAATCCGAAATTTTTCAGGGTAAAGAGCAGCTCGTCCTCCACCGTGTCCTGGAAAAGGTAGTCGTTGGGGTTCTGGGAGAGGTAGGCGGTGTGCCGCCTGATCTCCTTGTACCCGTTCCTGCCGACGTCTTTTCCCAGGACCTCGACTGTGCCCCGGTCCGGCCTGAGCAGGCCGGTTAACTGCCTGAGCATTGTCGACTTGCCCGCCCCGTTTTCGCCCAGGATGGCAACAAATTCACCCTCTTTGATATCAATATTTACGTCTTTCAGGACCTCCTGCCCGCCAGGGTAGGTGAACCACAGGTTTTTCAGCCTGACCGCGCTCTTTTGCTCAGGCGCGTGCGTGCTGAGGCCGCCTCCATGGCGCAGGACATCCTGTTTCTCCTCACCGTGATTTTTATTACTGATAAAGGAACGCAACATTTTCCTGCCATCCTTGACCGTCAGCGGCACGGACGGCACTTCCAGGCCGGCAAAAAACCTGGCCACCGGCGGCACAAAGGGCATACCGCTCTTAATGGCACTGCGTGCCACCTCCCGTGCGTTACCGTCATAAGCAATTCCGCCTTTTTCCATGATCAGGACCCGGTCCGCCAGGTGTAAGCACCGCTCCAGTCGCTGCTCAATCATGATCACTGTAAAACCCATTTCCTCGTTCAGCCGCTTGACCAGGTTCAGGATGTCCTCCGCCGCAACGGGGTCCAGCTGGGAAGTCGGCTCATCCAGGACCAGCGCGCGCGGCTGCATGGCCAGGACGGAAGCCAGCGCCAGCTTCTGCTTCTGGCCGCCGGAAAGGTTGGCCGTGAAGGCCCCCCTGATCTTCTCCAGGTCCATGAAGCAGACCACCTCGGCCACCCGGCGCAGCATCTCTTCGTTGTCCAGCCCCAGGTTCTCCAGACCGAAGGCGATTTCCGCCTCGACATGGGTCTGCACGATCTGCTTTTCCGGGTCCTGAAACACCATGCCAATTTCCCTGGCCAGTTTACCGCGGTCCATCGCCCTGATGTCACGCCCCTGGAAATATACCTTCCCGCCGATGCGGCCCCCGTAAAAGTCCGGGATCAGGCCCGCCAGCGCCCTGGCCAGCGAGGACTTGCCCGAGCCGGATCCGCCCGCCACCAAAACAAATTCCCCGTCTTCGATCTCCATGCTGATATTGTTCAGCGCGGCTTTTTCAGCTTCAGGATAATAGTAAGTCAGATTTTCGACTTTATATAGCGGCAATACTTCCACCCCTCGCTCAAAATAAGCGGTACGAAAAGGTAAAAAAGCACAACAACCAGGGCGGCCGGCGTCGAGCTGTCCCTGATCAGGGTGTCCGCCACCGGGTAAAAGGTGTAGCGCCCGCACCCGTTGTGCAGCCCCCAGGCCGCGGCGGACAGGGCCAGCAGGCTGGCCCCCATGTTCAGGTAATCCCTTGGCCGCAGCAAGTCCCGGCTGTAGACCGAGCGCCTGCCGCTGCCATAAGCCCTGGCCTGCATGGACTCGGCTATCTCCATGGAGTCCTCCAGGGAGGAAAGCAGCATGACGTTGTACAGGCCGGAGTATTTCTTCACCCTCTCCCACAGGCCGCCCTCTTCGAAATCAACGCCGCGTAACTGCATCACTTCTTTTATCCGCTTCAGGTCCCTGACCATGGCGGGAAACATCCGCGCAGCGAGAGCCACCATAAGCACCGACTTGCCGGCCGCCCGTGAAAAGAGGTTCAGCACATTGTCCGGGTTGACCATCAGGTTGTAAAGGCAGAATACGCTCATGATCACCAGCAGCCTGAGGCCGGCCACAGCCCCGAAATACATGGCTTCCATTGATATGTCCAGCCTGCCCAGGAAAGGCAAAACCGGTCCGTGCCAGATGATCGTGGCGCCGGCCCTGATCACCAGCGGGTTGACGACCATGACAACAAGCATTAAAAAGACGCCCGCCTTTAAAAACCCCTCCCAGGCTTCAAAGCCGTCTACTCCCCTGATCAGCATGGCCAGCAGGAGCAGCAGGGACAAGAGGTAGATGGGGTTATCGTAAAGCAGGCTCAGCAAAAGGAGCACAAAAAGGTAAGCCAGGACAGCGGCAGGGTGAAAACTCTGCAGGAAAAGCCCTTTGTCCTGGTAGTAAAGCTTGTCGAACAAGTTCAACTCCCCTTTGCTATTACTGTATCAGCTCATCCCAGCGGGGCTGGGGCTGCTCCATGCTGTTGCTGTACCACCAGATTACCCTGTCCCCGGTTTTCACCGGGTGCTTGTCGGCCATGTGCATGGGGACGTCGCCGTTCACCGAATACATCCAGCCTGACACACCGCTGTTGGCCTGCCCGCTGATGGAATAAACAAAATCGGGCCACGTCGGCGAAGTGACATAGGAGACGCCGCTGGCGTCAAGGGCTCCCAGAGCAGTAATACCCCATTTGTTATCTTTTTTCACCAGTACCTGCCCGGCCTTGTAAAGCTGCTCGCCGTTTTTGTCCACCACGGCTATCCATACAGTGCAGCCGATCTCAGGGGATACTGCAGGCGCCGTAACCTCTGCGGCAGCGCCCGAAGGGGCAGGCGCCGGGTCGCCTTGTTTTGCTTCAGTACCGGGCAGGCCTTTATCCGGTCCAGGAGAAGCCTGGCCTGTTCCGGCGGCGGGCTGGTTCTGATTTGCAGCGTTATTCTGCGATCCGGCGGCTGTGTCGACGCCGGATGCCGCCATGTTCTGCTGGCCGGAGCCCGAAACCCTCTGCATGTAAACCGCCGGCCCGATGACTGCGGCCAGCAGTACCAGGAACGCGATTAAATATGTCAGCTTGCGCTTCATAAAATCACCTCGTTGCAAGATAAGGTACACTGCCGGGCGAGGGATCTCACCCGTTCCCCTCGTTTAAACTGTCTTATACAGCAAATAACTGTTCATTATCACTGGGGCAGCTTCTGCAATGCACGGTACAGCACTACCGTGGCCTCGGCCCTGGTGGCGCTGCTGAGCGGTACGAACCTGCCGCTTTCCCGTCCTACCATCAAGCCGTCCCTGACAGCCTGCGCCACCGGCAAACTTGCCCAGCCGGAAATTTCCCCGGCGTCACTGAAGCCGGCCAGCAGTTCAGCCGCGTCAGCAGCGCTGATTGTTGCCGCGCTTCCTTTTTTAGCCATATACCGGACCAGCATGGCCGCCATCTGCTCGCGGGTGATCAGCTCGTCCGGCGCGAAGCTGTTTTCGGATGTCCCGTAAACCAAACCGGCGGTAGTTGCGGCGCCCACCGCGCCCCGGTACCAGGCGCCGGCCGGCACGTCGCTGAAGCGTTCCGCCGCACTGATATTGTCCGCCAGACCTGCCATGCGCGCCAGGATAGCGGCAAACTCAGCCCTGGTTATTTTGTTCTCCGGCGCAAATTGATTTTCGCCTACGCCGGCCACGTAGCCTTTCGCTGCCATGTACTCAATTTCCGCCTGTGCCCAGTGCCCGGCGATATCACTGAAAGCAGACCTCACTTCGGGCGGAGCAACAGTTTCCAGTAAGGCGTACTTGCTGAAATGAACGACACCGAAGCCTACAACCCCATTGTCCGGATCGTATGTGCCGCCCACTTCTTCCCACTGCCCGCTCTCTTCTTTATACCAATAGGCCTTTAACAGACCTGCGGCAGCGCTCTCTTCCAGGCCTCCCGGCACAGGCAGCAGCACCCTGCAGCCGGGGAATTGACCGATATCCCGCTGCGTGCCGTCTTCATCCAGGACCTGTATGGTCAAATCGTAGATTTCACCGGCCAGCTTCAGCCTTGCAGCAAATGGACCTGACAGTTCCCGGGCGTCTTTACTGCCCAGTTTCCGCACTCCAAACTGCAGCATCGCCGCGTCCTCGTCCAGCAATTCCGAGACTGCCAGGCAGTCCGGCTGCAGTATAAACTGCGCCCCCTGGACAGTGACGGCCAGCGGCTTGCCGGTGTCCAGTATTTTAGATACCTGGTCGGCAGAAAGCGCCAGCGCTTCCTCGTCACTGCCCGCCGCCAGGGCCACCTGGCCGGTATTGCGGGCATCTTTAAGAGCGGCATTCAGGTCGCTGTCGCTCACCGGGTCCGGTAGGTCTTCAGAACCGGCAACGCCGCCTGCGGGCAGGTCCTCCAGATCGTTCCACCTGGGCGGCTCCTGGTCCATGCTCTCGCTGTAATAAAATATGATCTTATCGCCTTCTTCTATTTCATACTGGTCGGCGCCAACAACCGGACTTACACCGTTGACGGTATACATCCAGCCGGACATACCGCTGTTAGCCTGGCCTTCTATTGATTCCACAAAGTCTCCGTAGGCCCACGAGGAGGTCGCGTAGGAAAGACTGGAGGCGTCCAGAGCTCCCAGCGCGGTGAGCCCCCACTCATTTGACTCATCCACGGACACGCTGGAAGGGCCGTACAAAAGGTCGTTATCCATGCCCACCACGGCCAAACCGACGGTTATTTCATTGCCGACGCTGCCGCCGCCAGGAGAGGAGGAATTTACAGTAACCCCGGCCGAAGCTGCCAGACCGTCATAAACAGCTGAGACTTCCGTTTCACCTGCTGCCTGGGCAGTGACCAGCCCGCTGGAGACTGAGGCGATGCCGCTGTCGGTCGAGTACCATACCGCGTCCAGCGTCACGTCAGACGAGCCCTCCGCGTTCTGCCACACCGCTGTAATCTGTTTAGTTCCGCCAGCATTTAAATCTGTGCTGGACGGGTCCAGGTAAAAGCGCCATACCGTGCACGTCTCGTCCATGGCGTTGTATGCGCAGAGGGCCCAAATGGCGTCCATGGCGTTGCCTGATGAGCCAAAGCAGCCGTCATCGTTGAGGGCGTCATCCTGCATGTAGTCAACGGCAGTACTGCCGCCGCTGGACCAGGCGGCGGGGCTAATGCCCAGTGTGTCCAGTACCGCCACAAGTTCCGCGGTGTCTATCACCTTGTCGTCCCAATAGCCCCATGATTCTATAGTGAAGCTGCCGTCATCCTGCTGCTGATCTTCCAGCCAGTTCAGCGCTGCGCCAATGGCGTCCTGGATTTCACTGTCGCCTCCGCCAGGATCCAGGTAATGCAGCGCCCGCACCGCCTGGGCCGTGACCATGAAGTCGGGGCCCCAGCCACCGCCGAAGCTGCCGTAAGCGGCGTCGCTGACCGTCGTCTCCTGTGCCGCCAAAATATATTCCTTTGCATAGATTTCGTCCACTACGCTGATGTAGCCGGCCCGGCCCAGAACGTCATAGGCCGGTATGTCGCTGTACGCGTTATCGTCAAACCCGCTGCTGCTCTCCCTATCCAGCAGCTCGTCCACCACGTCGGCGGCCAGGGCGTTTTCCCCCAGCGCGCCTGCCGCCGCCAGGTCCTGAGCAAGTCGCTTGGCGGATATGCCCGAATCAGACAGATCATCGTTGATCGCACTTATTACTGCTTCATCCAGGCTGGTCCCCTCGTATTCCCAGGTGGTGACATCAACACCCGCCTGTATCAGCATATAAAGTGCATAAGCGCCCACCCCGCCGCCGGAGTTGTCCGGGCCGTTAGTTATGTACTCGTTGTACAGGTACTGCACGGCACTATTGATCGGTAAGCCGGCGGCCGCCGCCAGGCTGGCGCCAGGCGCCGCGAACAGCGCCGCCGCGACCATTATAACGGCCAGCAGCAGGCTCAGTTTTCTAAAAAGCCCTTTGCTACCCCAATACAATGTTCATCCCCCCGTTTTTTATTTACTCTCAAGCTGAGCCGCCAGGCGCATGATCATGGAGGCGGCTCCAGGCCGGTCACTATGTCGTTTTGGTCACTTACACCACAGGTTTAAGGCTTTTGCCAGAATAACCGCGGCAATTCCCTTTTCAGCCAGGCAGGAGACGGATTCCTGCGGCACGGGCTGGACAACAGGCGCTGGCTGCACCTGCTGTGCTGGCTCTGCCTGCTGAGCCTGCGGCTGCGCTTTTGTTTGTTCCTCCAGCGCCCGGCACGCCCAGAGCACCCAGGCGGCGTCCATGACGTTCTGCGATTGGCCAAAGCTCCCGTCAGGGTTCAGCGCCTCGCTTATCAGGTAATCGACGGCGCTCTTGCCCTCGCTGCTCACCCATGCGCGGGGATCGATCCCCAGCTCCTTCAGGGTTATGATCACATCACAGGTGTCTATCAGCGTGTCGTCCATGCCGGCCACAAAGTTACCGCCGGTTTTTTGCTGCCTCTTAAGCCAGCCCAGGCCATTTTTGACGGCTTCCCGGATTTCGGCGTCACTGCCGCCGGGGTCCATACGGTGCAGCATCCGCACCGCTCCCGTGACAGCCATAAAATCAGCGTAAAAATTCCCGTTGTCCGTGGAGCCCCAGCTGCCGAGGTACTTATCTTCAGCCCCGGCATACTGCATCCCCAGGACGTAGCTTCTGGCCAGGCCGGCGTCCAGCCGGCCGTTCAGGCCGATCCTGCTCAATAGATCAAAGGCCGGTATATTGCTGTACACGCTCAGCGGCCCGTTTTTATCAAACCCCTCGCTGTCCTGCCTGTTTTTTAGCGCCAGGAGCAGCTGCTCCGCCAGTTTTTCCCGGCCAAGCGTTTTCGCCGCAGCCAGGTCCTGGGCCAGGCGCTTGGCGGGAACCTGGCCGGCGTTTGCTATGTCGCTTTGGACCGCGCTGATCACCGCGTCTTCCAGGCTGGTCCCTCCATGCCGCCAGGAGCTGACATCAATCCCGGACGTGGTCAGTATATAATAAGCCTGTGATCCCACACCCATATCCGCGTTAATAACACCGTTTTTCTCATACTCATTTTTAAGGTGCTGCGCCGCCTGGTCCATCAGCTGCCGCTCCGCCGCCTCCGCCCGGCCGACCGGGAATAAGGCCGGCAGGATTGCCAGGAGACAGGCCAGTACAGTCATTGCCGCCAGTTGCTGTTTTAGAAATCTTGTCTTCATCGTCCCCCAAAACCTCTCTTCTGTCTGTGCCGCCCTCCGGCAGGACAGCCGCAGATGATATATGTATTATTATCGCACCGCAAAACATCGGTCCCCTGCGCTGCAATATAACCAATTACTTCACAAAACTGCCTCCAGCACCTTAACAACCTCGT
>Ga0099855_1000030_pt1 | contig 9911 bp, 9 predicted proteins | sample In4P11_FD_77057 | JGI IMG/M metagenome (GOLD analysis project Ga0099855, IMG submission 77057) | Clean room microbial communities from NASA Spacecraft Assembly Facility at Jet Propulsion Laboratory, Pasadena, California, USA -... ... | reverse complement strand
TTACTCCCGGCACCCCTGTCTTCCCATTTACCTGTAAACAGTGACTAAGATTGGAACTACCGTTATAGAGCTTACAGCTGCGGGACAGTTACGGACTTACACCGTATTCCCTTTTAATCCGGATCACTAGGTGATCTGGAACCGAAAAGCGATGCAAATGTATAAAAAGATATCGCAGAGGCAAATTTTATTATCTTAGATGCACAATTGCATTAATTTCATAGCTTTCGGGGATTGAAGCTGGAGATGGGCAAGGTATATTTTATTCGCATACTCATTTCTTAGACTCTTGTTTGCTGTGCTTAACTCACAGAAAATGAACAAAAAAAACAAACTCTACCTAGCAGCCGGAATTGGTTTTGCACAGGTGCTTTCCATGAACATTTCTTATGCGCAGCAGGCGCAGGATTTGGACGAGGTCGTGATTATGGCGACTAAGAACGATCAAAAACAATCACAAACCGGAAAGGTCGTATCCGTGATTACCAGGGAACAACTGGATCGGAGTGCAGGTAAAACGCTGCCAGAACTGTTGAGTGAACAGGCAGGGGTGATCATCGGGGCGGCGACCAGTAACCAGGGACTGCCCAAAGGACTTTTTATCCGCGGTGCGGGTAGCGCTTATGCCGTTGTGCTGATTGATGGTATCGTTGTTGGGAATCCTTCGGGAGCGGGTTCAGCTTTTGATCTGCGGATGTTTGGTATCGACCAGATTGATCATATTGAGATTCTTAAAGGCGGTCAATCCACCATCTATGGTTCGGATGCTGTTGGAGGTGTGATCAACATCATCACCAGAAAGGGAGCAAATGCCGGAAACAGTGTATTCGGTACCGCAACGGCCGGAAGTTACAATACCTATAAAGGAACCATTGGGATGAGCAGCCATGTAGATAACTTCTCCTACAATATTGGCTACACCCAAGGAAAAACCGACGGAATTTCTGAAGCTGCAAACCCCGCCGGAAATAACGAAACGTTTGAAAAGGATGGGAATAGGACAGCAGCCGTTAATGCGAACTTCTCCTTACAAGCCACCAAGAACCTGAGCGTTAGCCCGTTTTTGCGTTACTTCTATGGGCATTATGATTTTGATGCGGCAGCTTTCGAGGATAATACAAATAACAACTACAGGTTAAAGCACTTCAATGGCGGACTAAATACCAAATATGAGTTCTCCGGTGGTAAGATCAACCTGAACTATAGCTACGAGAACAGCTACAACGACTCGCAAAACCAATACGGGACAAGCTTGTCGCAGGGCAAAATGAACGTTGTTGACCTTTTTTACAACCAGAATCTAAGCTCCAAGGTGAACCTGCTTGTCGGAACCGATAACCGGGTGACATCGCTTCAGGGATCTTATCGCGCAAGGACAAACCTATTCAGTGCCTATACTTCCGTTTTATTACATGATATGGGCATTTTCAACCTGGAAGTAGGCGGGCGGTACAATAAACATAAGCAGTATGGCGAAAATTATACCTACAGTGTAACCCCTTCAATCAACCTGCTTAAAGAACTGAAGGTATTCGGAACCCTCTCAACCAACTTCAAGGCTCCGACGCTTGACATGTTGTTCGGATTATATGGTGCGAACCTGAATCTGCTTCCGGAAAAGTCGAAGAACTACGAAGCGGGCTTGAACCTGAGTTTGCTGGATAACCAGTTTTCCGTACGGCTGTCTGGATTTAAGAGAGACCTGACCAATGCCATTGTTTATGGCAATGTGGGCTATGTAAATCAACTGAGTCAGCATGCCAAAGGATTTGAATTCGAGCCAGCACTGAAGATCAAGCAACTCAATATCAAGGGATTTTACGCCTATGTAGAAGGCACGGAGTTTAACTTTGTGAACAATTCGACGGAGAATACTTTGTTCCGGAGACCAAAGCATACCATAGGCATCAATGCCGGGATACAGGCTACGCAGAACCTATATGTAAGCTCAAACTTTAAATATCTGGGGAAACGCACAGATGGTGACTTCGATTTCAGCAATCCGCAGATCGTGACGTTGCCTGCGTTCAAGCTTGTTGATGTTTATGCAGAATATGCGTTTGCAAAGCGGAGCTTTAAGGTATTTGCTGATCTGAAAAACATCTTCAATGAGCAGTACACCGAGTATTATGGTTACAACAGCATGGGTTTTAACGTCAACGCTGGTGTAAGTTTTAATTTCAGATAAAAATCAATAGTTTTGTATTGAATTAAAAACAACAAAAATGTCTCATATTAAATTCAACCCACGTACCCTAACTGTTCTGCTTTTTATTCTGGTGATTGGCGTTTTCAGGGCTTTGATCCCCGTCATGGGCGACATCAATGTGCTGGCTAACTACTCTGCAGTAGGTGCAATCGCCCTTTTCGGTGGTGCCTATTTTAAATCTAATGGCAAGGCATTTGGCTTTCCATTGCTTACTTTGTTATTAAGTGATTTAATCTTATCTGTCACCTTTTACAAAGATTTTAATGGCGGCTTTTTATATGAAGGTTGGTACCTGGTTTATGCTGCAGTTGCCTTGATGGTTTTAGCGGGCAAGTTGATTATGAAAAAGGTGAGCGTCTACACCGTTGTTTTAGCTTCTATCGTAACTGTGCTTATTCATTGGATCGTATCCGACTTCGGTGTTTGGTATGGTTCAGCTATATATCCGCAAACTTTAGCAGGATTCTGGGCTGCCTTGGCTGCAGCGGTACCTTTTGAGATTCGCTTCCTGGACGGTACGCTAGGCTACTCAGCTGTCATGTTCGGCTTGTTTGAGTATTTGAAGGCCAAATACCCGGTTTTAAGTTTGAAAACAAGTAAGCTGCTTGTCCACTAATTGACTTTAAATATACATCAAGCCCCTAATTGCCAGCAGTTAGGGGCTTTTTGCTTTTATGCCTCTTCGTTTTCTGGCGATGCGATCTGCTCACTCTCTATTTCCAAACCAATTTGCTGGATGGTAGTCCGGGTTAGCTCAAGTTCTTCATGGTCTGCATTTGGATCATGCTGGTAGAAGGGGAGGTCACCAGCGGTTAATTCTTCCATCGGCACAGCTTGCCAGGTATTTTCTTCGGTTTCTTTTCTGAGGGCACCGAGTACGGCACCAAAGTAGATCACTTTGAAGAGTGTCGAGTCCACCGGCAGGATGGTCAAGGTGAGCGTGCGTTCCTGAACCTGTATTTTGATGTTAAATGCTTCCATGTTTAAGTAACCGGATCACCGGACATTTGTTTGACAGGCAAAAGCGTTCGAAGTTCTGTAAGGTGATCTTCGTTTTTCCCGGTGTTAAGTGTCAGCCGATGAACAATTTCGCTTATTCCATGTTGTTTACGGAACCAACTAATAAAACTATGGCAAATACAGATAACTCGCGCGACAGCTCAAACAACACTCAACCAACAGATGAGCATGTAAAAACCTTACAGGGCCAGGAGGCGCTGGAAAAACTTAAGCATATTGCAACAAAAGCCGAGAATTGCTTCTTCTGCACAAACATCAAAACCGGGCTGCCAGTATCCATCCGACCTATGTCGTTGTTAGAAGTAGACGAAGAAGGGAACCTGTGGTTTATGAGCATGAAGGAAAGCAATAAGAATAAAGAGATAGAGGCCGATCCATTTACTCACTTATTATTCCAGGAAAACACGAATTCAGGTTTTCTGAATATCTATGGAATCACAGAGATCAGCACAGATCAGCAGAAGATTGACGAGCTTTGGAAGCCGCTCTTGAAGGTTTGGTTCCAGGATGGCAAGGATGATCCCGCTATTTCCCTGCTTAAGGTTGTCCCTACAAACGTTTATTATTGGGATAATAAACACGGTGATCTGGTTGCATTTGGTAAAATGGCAGCGTCTGTGATTACGGGAAAGACCATGGATGACTCGGTAGAAGGCAACCTTGATTTCTAAAAAGGAATGTGCAAAGGCTGGTTTTTCAGAAAATAAAAGTATTTTTATAAAAGGATGTTCGACATATGGTTTCATATGCCTCGGGTATGTCACGCATGAATGTCTGCCATTATTATCTAAAGCAATAAACTATGGAAAGAATTGATGCGGTCTTAGATGTCCACCATCTAAGCCTCCTTCAAAAGTACAAGGCCATTCGATCCCACAGCGTTTCAATTTGTGCCCCTCTGGAAAAGGAGGATTACGTGGTGCAGCCAGTTGTAGATGTGAGTCCGCCTAAATGGCACCTGGGCCACACAACCTGGTTTTTTGAAACGCTGATCCTCATTCCTTTCCTGGATCGATATCAGCCATACAATCCGGATTTTCAGTATGTGTTCAATAGCTATTACGAATCTCTTGGTGCGCGGGTGATCCGTACCGACCGGGGGAATCTAAGCCGGCCGACCGTGGATGAGGTTTTTAAATATCGTAAGTACGTTGACCAGGCCATGGAGGTTTTTTTGGAGACTGACATACCGGAGGAAGCACGGGTCATTCTGGAGCTTGGTTTTAACCATGAGCAACAACATCAGGAGCTGCTTTGGTATGATATCAAATATATTCTTGGTAACAACCCCTTGTTCCCGATGTATGCAGATCAAAATATCGAGCAGCAGTTAGGGCTGCAGGCCGGGGGTTGGGTTGACCTTGAAGAAGGAATTTACGAGATTGGCCATCAGGGCAATAACTTCTGTTTTGATAATGAGTTGAGCCGGCACCGGGTTTACTTACGTCAGGCGTCTATTGCCGCTGGCCTGGTCAACAATAGCGAATACCTGGAATTTATTACCGATGGTGGTTATGAAAACTTCCGGTATTGGCATGCGGAGGCCTGGGATTGGGTTAAGACAAACCAGATTTCTGCACCTGCCTATTGGCATAAGATTGATGGACAATGGCACAGATACGGGTTATCTGGCTTAAGTTTACTCAGCCCGGATGAACCGGTTTCTCATGTCAGTTATTATGAAGCAGCAGCTTTTGCCCAATGGAAGGGCTGCAGATTGCCAACGGAGTTTGAATGGGAGGCCGCAAGCCACCAGTTCAAGTGGGGGCAGCTTTGGGAGTGGACAGAGAGTGCTTACCTTCCATATCCCGGCTATAGCAAGGCAGAGGGGCCAACCGGCGAGTACAACGGCAAGTTTATGGTAAACCAGAAAGTACTACGCGGTGCATCAATCGCCACACCAGCGCATCATAGCCGTTTCACCTACAGAAATTTCTTTCACCCGCATCTCAAGTGGATGTTCAGCGGGATCAGACTAGCAAAATAAGATGGATAACTTTTTAAATGAAGTGCTTCAGGACCTTGGTGCCAAGCCAAAGTCCCTGCGCTCCAAATACTTTTATGATGATATCGGAGATGATCTTTTTCAGCAGATTATGCGCTCACCCGAATATTATCCAACCCGATGCGAGGAAGAGATATTACGCAGCAAGGCTGATGTCATCGCAGAGACCCTGAGAAATGGCTTTGATCAGTTTGATCTGATCGAGTTGGGCGCGGGAGATGCAACAAAAACAAGCCACATTTTACAGGAGTTCGTGCGGAAAGAGGTTAACATGACCTATATGCCGGTTGATATTTCCTCAAGTATGATCGAGTATTTAAGCAAAAGTCTGCCAGAACGAATTCCGGGCTTGAAAGTACAGGCACTGAACGGCGAATATTTCGAGATGGTTGATGAAGCCAACCGACGTTCCACGAATCACAAGGCCGTTCTTTTTCTGGGTGGAAATTTGGGGAATATGCCGCCTGAAGAAGCACTGGAGTTCTGTAAAAAGCTGGCTTCTTCGCTGCAGAAAGGCGATCTTGTATTAATTGGCTTCGATTTGAAGAAAAACCCCAAAGTTGTCCGGGCCGCTTACGATGATGCCGGTGGACTTACCCGAGCATTCAACCTGAATCTGTTAACCCGGATCAACAGGGAACTTGATGGAAACTTTGACCTCAGCCAGTTTGAACATTATGCCAGCTATGATCCATCAACAGGTGCATGCAAAAGTTTTCTGATTAGTTTGAAAGCACAGCAGGTAACTATTTCCGGGCGAACCATCGCGTTTGAACAAGATGAATATATAGATATGGAAATCAGTCAGAAATACAGCCTGGAGGAGATCGACAGGATGGCTTCAGAAGCGGGCTTTGTGCCTGTTGAGCACTTCTTCGATTCAAAAAACTGGTTCTTAGACACGGTATGGCGGGTGGTATAAAAGAACCTCTTTCCTGTGATATCTTGTTTGCCGGTGGGGGTATGGCTGCATTAAGCCTGCTTTACCGTGCTCTAAAGTCTGGATTGTGGCTGGATAAATCCATAATTGTTATTGATAACAATGAATATAAGTCGAAGAACTGGTCATTTTGGAAACATACGCCTGGGCCGTTCGACGAGGTCATTTGTAAAAGCTGGTCCATGCTTTCCTTTGTGTCGAACGAAGGAAAGACGAAAGACCTGAAAATACAGGATTATGGCTATCATACCATACGGAGCCAGGATTTTTATCGGCATTGCCTCACTTTTCTGGCGGACTTTAACAACATTCGTTTCATCCATGAACAGGTTTTAAGTGTGCGGCCGGAAAAGAATAATTGCTTGCTGGAGACCTCAACAGGAATCTATCGATCTGTTTATCTCTTCAATTCCATCTATCGAAAACCTCCGTTGAAGCCGGGGAGCCAATACTTTCTGCAGCATTTTAAGGGATTGATGATTCGCTCGAAGGAATTTACCTTCGATCCGGCCAGGGCTTACCTGATGGATTTTCGTACCAGCCAGGAGCATGGTACTTCTTTCTTTTATACCCTGCCTTTTAGCGAGCATGAAGTATTTGTGGAGTTTACCGTGTTTTCGAAACATTTACTGGAGCAGGAGGCTTACGATCGAAAGCTGGATGTTTATATCAGACAGATGCTCCAGGTGAAGGAATTCGAAATAATAGAGGAGGAGTTTGGCGTTATTCCAATGACCGATCATCGGTTTCCACGTTTTCAGGGCAATATTATTAATATCGGCTCTGCCGGTGGGGACACCAGAGGTGCAACCGGTTACACCTTTACCAATGTGCAGAAGACGGTTACCCGGATACTGGATGAATGGAGGAAAACCGGAACTCCGTTTTTTAATCGGGAGAACATAGGCTTAAAAGAACACTTGTACGACGCAACCTTACTTCAGGTTCTCGATGGTCGTGAATATCCGGGTCATCAGGTTTTTGGGGATTTGTTTAAAGGCACTCCTGCGCCAGTGGTTTTTTCCTTTTTAGATGCAGAAAGTTCTATTTTCAAGGATTTGCTGCTGATTAAGAGTTTACGACCGATGCCCTTTTTAAAGGCCATGATTTCCGTACTTTCGCGTAAAAGCAAATAAGTGATCTATGCAAAGTACAGTTGACATCCAGTTACCAGAAAAATCCCTAAGTGAATTACGTGGTGCAGATATGTTTTCAGAGGTGCTCCATAAGGTTCTTATGGAAAATCGGGAGAAGATTGGGTACAGCATTCAGGATTATCATTCGAGAGAGAAGGTACGTGTGATTGACTTTTCGGAAGTTCTGCCAACTGACGAGGGAACCTATAAAGCAAATGTCCGGTATTCCCTGGAGCAATTCAGTGTTTGTTCTGCTATCGATTCTACGGATTATACCTCTATGGAATTAACGATCCAATATCTTGAAGGTTCAGAACTACTTCGCGTTAGGGGAGAATATGCACCTGAGATTTAGTATCAGTTTGATATGAGCAGGTCTCGCCTTTAGCAACACTGTAACACAGGTAAAAAGACCTTATAAACAAGAAGAGGTCGTATCATTGACAAGATGATACGAGCTCTTCTTTTTAATGACATTTTATCTCCCTTAGTTATCATGTTTTGTATTTCTACTTGCTTCCGCTTTTTCAGGCGATAAAAAAGGTCAAAACAGCTCTCTTTAAGCTGCTTTTTTCCTCAAGTTCTGAGCTATAGCAAGTAAACCCCATTCAATCTCTACTTTTTCTTTTCCCCGGAGCATAAAGCGGCGGAACCCATGGTTCTGTTTGATATTTGCAAAGACTGGTTCAACATCGAAGCATCGTTTTTTTCGATGTCTTATGCCTTCTTCGCTGGTAAGGAGCTCATGAACCCACCTCTTTTGCCTTGCTAAGTTTACATTTATTTCAATGATGCGGTTGGTCTTTGATTTATGACAAGCTCCATTTAAAGGGCAGTTACTACAGTTCTTTGCCTGGTACCTTCTGAATGTTTGTATGAACCCATTGCCCGATTTTCTTTGGCTATTGCCTATATAGTGCATTTGCTGGCCCATTGGGCAGATATATACATCTTGCCCCTGGTTATAGAATAGTTTATCAGGATGGAATGGGAACTTGTTCTTATAAGTTTCGTTTTGGCCATTATCAAACGTGTTGTACTTTACATAAGCATCAACCTGGTTCTGCTCCAACAGGGTATAGTTTTCTTCTGATCCGTATCCTGCATCTGCGGTAAGGGTTTTGGGGGCTTTGCCATAGCTACTTTGGTGCTGCTCAAGGTGAGTTTTTAATGTTAGAGTGTCGGTTGGATTTGGATGAACCGTGTAATTAACAATATATTGGTTTGATGTAGATATCTGCACATTGTAAGCAGGCTTGAGCTGTCCATTGCGCATCGGATCCTCCTTCATACGCATAAAAGTCGCATCTTTATCAGTCTTACTATAACTATTGCGTTCTCCTAAAATAGCCTCCTGCTGTTCATATTTGGCGATGGCTTCGGGAAAGTTCTTATTGATATATCTCAGCTTGGCTTTTACCTTTTTATCTGCCTGGTCGTTATCTGCCAAAACTTTATTCAGCTTCTCAACGGTAGCATTCACACTTTCCGGATTGATAGTAGTAAGGTCAGGTGGATCTGGCATCCGATCTTCATCGGCAGCGATGTGCTGAGCATATTGCCAGATATCCTCCAGCTGCTTTTTAATCTTCTCTTTATTATTCTGGATCGACTTTTTCCAAACAAAGGTGTATTTATTGGCATTGGCTTCAATCTTGGTCCCGTCAGTATAGACCTGATCTATGCTTAAAAGCCCTTCGCTGGCAAGCAATTGAACGACTTCTTCAAACACCGACCGTAGCGCATGCTTCAGACGAACTCCACGAAAACGATTAATGGTATTGTGATCGGGCTTGCTCATAGCACTGAGCCACATAAAAGGAACCCGTTCTCGGCAGGCCTCAGCAAGCTTACGGCTGGAATAAATGTTTGTTACATAACCGTAAACCAACACCTTCAAAAGCAATAAAGGATGATAATTTGATCCACCTCTAATATGATAGGCTTTTAACAGCGGCTCAAGATTGATCCGGTTGATCACATCATTGACAACACGAACAGAATGATCTGCAGAAATTAAGTCGTCAAGACTCGGGGGGAAGCATCACCAATTGGTTTTGATGATAGGGCCTGAAAGTGGGTCTTTTTGCCGCCATTTCCTACGATATTTATTCATTAAAATACGAAAAAAGTAGCTTTAAAGCAAGAAAAAAGAACTTTATCTATACCATACGCTAAACAGAAAATGAAAACGGCCAAATACAAAAAGAGCCTGATCATGATTTATGATACAGGCTCTTTGTATGAAGTTCTGCTGTGATTAGAATAATGAGAATTCTACACGTCTGTTTTTCTGACGTCCTTCAGCAGTGTTGTTGCTAGCAATTGGTTGGTTTGGACCGTAACCTGTAGCCTCGATTCTTGAAGCGTTAGCGCCTTTAGAAACTAAGTATCCTTTAACAGCTTCTGCTCTATCTTTAGATAATCTTAAGTTAAGCGCCATAGAACCTGTGTTATCGGTATGTCCTGCTAACTTCAAGCTAAAGTTTTTCTGAACCAATAGGTCGGCAACGCGATCTAATGTTTCAAATGATTTAGAACGGATAGTTGCTTTACCTAAATCAAATTCAAGGTTTTTGATAGCCTCGTCAACAACTTTAC
>Ga0099855_1000028_pt1 | contig 10712 bp, 8 predicted proteins | sample In4P11_FD_77057 | JGI IMG/M metagenome (GOLD analysis project Ga0099855, IMG submission 77057) | Clean room microbial communities from NASA Spacecraft Assembly Facility at Jet Propulsion Laboratory, Pasadena, California, USA -... ... | reverse complement strand
TTTCATACTTGAGTCAATATTAGATTGTTTGTTTTGAATGTCGCTCTGTTGTTGTTTTAAGCTTGAGATTGAAGCCAACAAGCCTTTAGAGCAGGATATGAATAACGAACAAGTGAGGAACGCCCAGGAAATTTTAAAGGGGCTTGGCTACGTGCCGGGACGGACGGATGGTTATTTTAACAGTGATACGACAAAGGCTGTAAAAGCATTCCAGCATGAGAATGATATGAGGGAAACAGGAAAAATTGATTCTAAAACAGCGATGATGCTAGAGGAAGCAGCGGTTAAAGAGATGAAAAAAGAGAAAAACGATCTGCAGCTGCAGACAGCACTGCGGATGTTAACGAACTAGAAAAGGGGCGTGTTACTGCCTCTTTTTTTGTGTTGGCGAAATAATGGGGGAGTTTGGCAAATAAGACCAGTTTTTGGCGAAATAAATTCAAAATCAGCGAAATAAGACTAATTTTTGGCGGAATCACCCTGGGGACAAAGTCTCAGCACCCGAAAATATTCACCCTACGAATACCTCATTTCACGATATCTCCGATTTTTGAAAAAACTAGCAATAGGTTTTACCAGGCTAATTTGATAGAATAGTATATAACTAGAATTTTTATAGAGGTTGGTGGCAGGTCTTGGTGCAACTATGGCTTGTTGAGCTGTTAAAAGGGATAGGCAGGTTCTTTCTTGATCCCGTTGCCTACTATCTCATATTCCTTGCCGGAATACTCGGCGTAAGAAGAGTAAAACGGGAACGCAAAAATTTTAATATTCGGGCCAATAATGCTTATTTTGAACTTCGGCAGCTGATTCCACACGGATTGCTCCCAGGTCTCATTATATCGATCATTATTTTTGCCTCTGGAATTACTGTACCGTTTGCTGCCATCCTGTTGATTGCCCTTTTTACCTTTTTATGGAGCCTGACAACGAACATCAGGCTGATGGGGCCGGTTTATACAATTGGAGCTGCTTTTTTCGTCTTAATTTTTGCTGGGCAAGAATCTTGGTCCATTCCCTTATTCCAAAACGCTTTCGCTTCTCTTGATGACAAAGTATATCCGTCACTCGCGATCGTACTGGGCTTATTTTTAGTAGCAGAGGGATATCTAATTATGAAGAATGGCATCAATGGTTCATCACCAAAGCTGATCAAGAGTAAACGCGGTCAGCGTGTTGGTGTGCATGAAGTAAAGCGCCTGTGGCTGTTGCCGGTGCTTATGCTGATTCCCGGAGATGCTGTGCATCTGCCATTTGCTTGGTGGCCAGTCTTTCACTTAGGTGCTGAAAATTACAATCTCATGTTTATTCCCTTTGCCGTTGGATTCCAGCAGCGCATTCAAGGGATGCTGCCAAAGCAGGCCATTAAATCCTTTGGAAAAAGAATTCTGTTTCTGGGAATCATTATTCTTTGCGGCTCTGCAGCAGGTTATTGGTACCCGATCGCCTCGATTGTCGTGATGGCCGCAGCGATTATCGGTCACGAAGGCTTAGCTTTCATTCAGAAGCTTCGTGAAGACGGTATGCCGTTTTATTTTTCCAGAAAAAATAACGGTTTGATGATTTTGGGAATTATTCCCGATTCACCAGCCAGCAAAATGGAGTTAAAGGTTGGCGAATTGATTACGAAAGTTAATGGCAATGCAGTTACGAATGAAGACGATCTCTATGAGGCCTTGGAAAAGAACCGGGCTTATTGCCGGCTTGAGGTGTTTGACACAAACGGCGAGATCAGGTTTGTTTCAAGGGCTCTGTACGAAGGCGATCATTATGAACTGGGGATATTATTTGTGCAGGATGAACGGAACGAAGGAGAAAAAATTGGTTAATGCGTTTCTAAAAGCCACTTGGACAAGGTTTGTCCGGGTGGTTTTTGGTTGATTGCGTAAATTTTTTACTGATTCATTGCAAATGATTCTTTTAAAGCTGTTAACAATAAGGCAAATAAAGATATAATAATTTTATAAAAGGAAATTACCATCATAGAAAAGGGGTCACACCTTGATCGAATCCTTACTCATAAACTTACTTTTTCTGCTTTTACCTGTTGTGATTTTTCTCATATTTTTTGAAAACAGACCCCACCATCTTAACAAATATGTCCTTGTCCTATTACCGGCTGTTACGATGATTTTGTGTATGTTAATCCCGATTAAATTAAAGGTTGGCTTTATTGTTGACCTAAGGTATGTCCCCTTTATCATCGCGGCCCTTTATGGCGGATATAAATATACCTTTCCGCTTTATATCGTGTTAAATATTTGTCGTTTTATGATTGGTTGGCATGGGTTTATTCAATCACTTGTAACAGCGACCATTATGTTGATCCTGGTTCCTTTAGTAAGGCAAAAGTTTCGCAAGCAAAATGCCAAAGTTCAAATTTTCATTGCCGCTTTCATCGCTTTTCTCTTTGTGGTTTTCTACCTGTACTCGCTGTCATTTTATTTTCCAATATTGAACCGCGAGTTCTGGACCTTGTCCGTTTATATGATGATTTTATACGTACTGTCGATCATCTTGGTCATGATCTTAATAGAGAAAATTATCGCGAATAAAAAGGCACGTGAATCTTTTATCCAAACGGAAAAGCTTCATGTGATCAGTGAGTTATCCGCCAGTGTTTCGCATGAAATCAGGAATCCTCTTACCGTAACAAGCGGCTTTCTCCAATTGTTAAAAAGATCAAAGACTGTTTCTGAAGAGGATCAAATGTATATTGAATATTCCTTACAGGAAGTAAAACGCGCTGAGCAAATTGTGAATGACTTTCTTGCTTTTGCCAAGCCGCAATCCGAAAACATGTTTGAATCCAATTTAAAGGAAGAAACCGAATATGTAAAAAATATCATCATGCCGTATGCCAATATGCATCATGTTGACATCAACTATAGCTTTCAGAACAGCTTACGGTTTAAGCACGATAAAAATCAAATCCAGCAATGTCTTCTTAATCTTTATAAAAACGGAATTGAGGCAATGAAAGAAAAAGGTGGAACACTTTCCATCCGTGTTTTTGAGCAAAAAAGAAACATCGTGATCTCAATCAAAGATGAAGGCGAAGGAATGACAAAAGAAGAAATCTCACGCTTGGGAAGTCCGTATTATTCTACAAAAAAGGAAGGTACAGGGCTTGGGATGTTAATGGTTTACAGTACGGTGAATAAAATAAATGGGAAAATCGAGGTGGACAGCGAAAAGGGCAAAGGAACGACCTTTACCATTAAAATTCCTGTTTAAAGCAAAGGGAGCTATTTGACACAGTTAAGAGATGCTGATTGGAGCGGAAATCAACTCCCATATCTAATAAAAGGGGCACCAAAAAGTCAATTACAAGAACTTTTTGGTGCCCTTTTATTTTATACAACTACTCTAATAAGACGATCATTTACGTGAACACTATCTTTTTTGGTTTTTTCAACATCAATGTATTGATTTTGATTCGTGATCACCACAGGTGTTGTGGTGTCATAACCTTCTGCTTTAATTTTTTCGATATCAAACTCAATCAACAAATCACCTTGCTTCACTTGATCACCCTGCTGAACATGTGCCGTGAAAAATTGTCCATGAAGTTTGATGGTATCAACGCCAATGAAAATTAAAACCTCAGCTCCACCTTCCGATAAGATTCCGATAGCATGCTTCGTTGGAAACAACGTAAAAACAGTTCCGTCTACAGGAGCGTAGATCTTACCTTCCACAGGCTCGACAGCAATGCCTTTCCCGATTATTTCTGTTGAAAAAAGCGGTCCGGGGAACTTTTTTAAGGAAACAACTTTGCCGCTTACAGGGCTTGCAATCAATTCAGTTTTAAGGCTGGGAACACTAACTCCCGCTTTCAATCTTGATGCAGCTTTTTTATCTTCAAACCCAAATACATAGGTCAAGATAATTCCTAAAAGGAGAGCGACCCCAATGCCAATGATAAATAATCCCATCGGCGTAAATGTTGGAATCGTCAATATGCTGGGAAAAGCGAAGGCAGTCATTTTTGCACCAAGAACACCATTAATAGCGCCTCCAATCGCACCCGCGATCGCGACATAGACCATCGTTCGTTTAAATTGCAGGATAATCCCATAAATAACCAGTTCTGTTGTGCCGGCTAGTAGTCCAGGTAATACGGCAGAGGCCGATAATGTTTTTAGGTTTTTATCCTTACTTTTCAAAAAGACACCAATGGCAATTCCAATTTGGGCAAATGGGGCCGTTGCAGCCATTCCCATAATCGGGTCGCCTCCATGGGAAAGATTGAAAATAACAATTGGTATGATCGTCCAGTGGAGACCGAATATGGTAAGAAAGGTCCAGCCGGCTCCCAGCAGGGCACCCGTTAAAATTCCGCTTTTTGTACTCAAGAATTTAATAAGCGCTGCAATCATATCACCCACATAGGTTCCAAAAGGTCCAAATATGAGGATGGTTAATGGGACGATAATCATCAGAGAAATGAATGGGTTTACAAACATTTGAAAATCTTTATGAATGACTTTTTTCAAAAAATGCTCTAATAGTGCATAAATGGATACAGCAATAAAAATAGGGAACACCGTTGAAGAGTAGTTCATCAGTAAAACTGGGATGCCGATGAAATCTACCTTTGTACCCGCTTTCACTAAATCAGCAAAATGAGGTTCTAAAAGTGCCGCTCCGATGGTTCCGCCGACAAAGGGATTTGCTCCTAGTTTTTTGGCAAGGGTTGTACCGAGAAAAATCGGCAGAAAATAAAAGACTGCATGTCCTGTTGCTGAAAAAATGGCATATGTGCCGCCCTTTGGTGACATCCAGCCTGCTTTTGTTAACACTGCCAATAAAGCGGTTATTAGACCTGAACCTGCCAGCACGCCCAGGATGGGGGCAAAACTCCCGGAGATTTTGCCCAAAACTCTGTTAAGAGCCGAATCTTTCTCTTTTTCTTTATTCTTGGCTAATTGTTGGTTGTCCATTGTTGTTTACTCCTTTAGCTCTCTCCTAAATTGATTTAGTATTAGTATTTCTAAAATATTTAAAACTTCTCTTGTATACAAGTATACAATGATAAAGGCGATATGTCCGTACTTTTTCAATAAAATCATGAACGAACAGAAAATATTCATATTTTGCTAATTTTTTTTTCAAAATGTCCGATATAATATATAGGTAAAAAGTAATGTGCAAGAAAGGTATTTTACCTTTTGAAAATATGCTGGAGGGATCAGCTTGGACGCCATTAAAGAAATGAATTTAAAAGTACTCAGATCAAAGAATACTCTGATGTTTATTACCTTTTTAATTTCCATTATCGCGGATGAGATCTACGGCTTCGTCAGCCATGGCGGCGCTATTAGGATGTCAGTGCTGGGTTTTGAATTATTAGGGTTTATCTTGCTTTTTCTTATTTTAGAAAAAATAGTTAAAAAGGAGCACTTATTTCCCTATCTGAGCGTGATTTTAATATATGGGTGTACGATTGCCTTAATTATTGCTGAAGGCGGGACTGCATCGAACTATCAAATGATCGCCTTCTTACAGGTTTATTCCATCATTCAGTTGTCCTTTGGAATCTTTATGCTGGGAACTTCTCTGGGCATTATTGCGGTGGTCCTTAATTTCTTTATGGCCGTGGATCCAACCACACAAGCCTCTTTTTCTTCTGCACTGATGACATTCGTTTTAACAGCGATCGCTTTGTTAGCTTTGGTAAAAATCAATGGCACACAAAAAGTGAAAATTGAAGCATTGCTGATTGATTCTGAGGAAAGCAAGAAAGAAATGGAAGACAAACGAGAACTGCTGGAATGCGAAGTTACCCAAATGGTCGATACGATTAATGACATCAACCATCAGGTGCAAAATAACAGCGGTGCACAACTGGAAATGAAGGCTGCTGTTCAAGAGGTTGCCGCAGGCGGTCAAACGCAAAATGATCAGGTGAGCCTCATCTCCGAGAATGTTCGCTCAACGGTCATGGCGATGGAACAAATGAGCGAGGTCACAAAGGAGTTATTTAAAGAAACCGGGGTTGCTCATGAAATTACAAAAAATGGTGAAGCGAAAATCACTGAGCTGCAGAAAAGTATGGATGAGCTAAAAGAAATGATCAACGAGGTTTATGATGTCTTTGAAAACCTCACCAATAAAATTCACGAAACAAACGGCTATGCCGAATCGATCAAAGAAATTACATCCCAAACGAATTTGCTGGCACTGAATGCCAGCATTGAAGCGGCCCGCGCTGGTGATGCCGGAAAAGGTTTCTCCGTCGTGGCAGAGGAGATTCGCAAATTGGCTGAAACGACCAAACGGACAACTGAAAACATTACCAATAACCTTTCTGAAGTCAATCAAACGAACAGTTTGGCTGTTGAAAAAATTCACCAAAGTGCTTCCAGGTTTAAGTACAGTGCAGATACGACCGTTAAAGTTGCCGACTATTTCTTGCAACTCAATGAAACCGTGAGTGCGTTAAATAATAAGTTCAGTTCTTTTGAGGAACTGGTGGATGATGTGACCGTAGAATCAACCAATGTCGAGCTATCGACAAGTGAATTGGCTGCGGTCATCGAAGAAGCCTCTGCGGGGCTTGAAGAAATGAGTGCGACCATTGAATCGATTAGTGAAGACAATCAGCAGATTGCCGGCAACATCAAAGACCTGACAACAAGTGCTGAGAAAATCAAAACAGCCTTTCATGTCGATACGCAAAAGTAGATGAGCCATTTTATGGTTCTTCTTTTTTTATAGGATTGAATCGAATGGGAACTGTAATAATGGTGGGGCATCATCTCTTTGATAAAGTTCATAAAATTCGGTTTATTTTATTGACATTCAAATGGATATTTGAATATGATATATTCAAACGAATGTTTGAATGAGAAAGAAGGCGGCTCGATGAAAGAACAAGATGTTTGCGAAGTCCCATGTGTTGATCAAACGAAGGTAAATCGGGTCGGGCAGCACCTTGAGGATGGCAGCATTCATGAAGTTTCTAGGCTCTTTAAAGCATTGTCGGACGAAACTCGACTAAAAATTGCCTATGCGCTCACCATTGAAGAGGAGCTTTGCGTTTGTGATGTAGCCAATATTGTTGGTGCGACTACAGCAACAGCTTCCCATCATTTGCGCCATTTAAAAAGCTTAGGGCTGGCGAAATATCGAAAAGAAGGAAAGCTCGTCTATTATTCACTTGATGACGACCATGTGAAACAACTGATCATGGTTGCATTTGAACATTTGGAGGATTTGAATCAGCGAGGTTCATAAGAAAGAGGTGGCAGCATGGAAAAGCAGGTTTATCGAGTGCAAGGTTTATCTTGAGCAAGCTGTGCAGCGAAGTTCGAACAGAACGTAAAACACCTGGATGGTGTTTTGGATGCAAAACTTAATTTTGGTGCGGCCAAGCTCACTGTTTATGGCGAAGCAGAAGTGGAAGAGCTTGAAAAAGCAGGCGCCTTTGATCATATTGTTGTTTTTGCTGAAAAAGAAAAAATAGCCCCCGCTCCAAAGATTCCTTTCTGGAAGCGGTATTTGACCTTGGAAATTTCTTTACTGTTCCTGATTGCCGGCTATTTGACAGACAATAGTCTCGTGTTTGCAGCAGCGATTTTGACTGGCGGTTTTGGTCTTTTTAAAACAGGATTGCAAAACTTGCTTCGGCTTCAGTTTGATATGAAAACGCTGATGACGATTGCCATTATTGGCGCAGCGGTGATCGGTCAATGGAGTGAAGGGGCTGTTGTGGTGATCTTGTTTGCGATCAGTGAGGTGCTTGAGGGCTATTCCATGGATAAAGCTCGAGCATCGATTCGTTCCTTGATGGAATTATCACCGCAGGAAGCTTTGATTATTCGCAACGGACAGGAAACGCTCGTCCCGGTTGAGGAGATTGAGGTTGGCGACTTTATGCTTGTAAAACCAGGGCAGAGAATAGCCATGGACGGAGTCGTTTTCGAAGGAACATCGACGGTCAATCAGGCTGCGATCACAGGGGAATCTGTGCCGGTTGAAAAGAACGCCGAGGATGAAGTCTTTGCCGGGACGATCAATGAAAATGGATTTTTAAAAATAAAAGTAACCAAGCTTGCGGAAGATACGAAAATTGCCAAAATCATTCATTTGGTCGAAGAGGCTCAAGGTGAAAAGGCACCCTCCCAGCAGTTTGTGGACCGATTTGCCCGTTATTATACTCCTGTAATCATTGGGATTGCTCTATTGGTTGCGGTGTTACCTCCATTGTTATGGGGATGGGAATGGAGAGAGTGGATTTACCAAGGGCTGGCTGTCCTCGTTGTTGGCTGTCCATGCGCGCTTGTTATTTCGACCCCTGTTTCGATTGTTACAGCGATTGGGAATGCGGCCAGAAATGGTGTCTTGATTAAAGGCGGCAGCCATTTGGAGGAGGCAGGCAGGCTTCAGGCGATTGCCTTTGATAAAACCGGAACCTTGACAAAAGGTTTGCCGGCCGTAACAGATTTTATGAACTACAGCGGGAATCCCGAAATTTTTTCCATTGTAGCGGCGCTCGAGAGCCGTTCCCAGCATCCGCTGGCTACAGCTATTTTAAAAGAGGCTGAGAATGTTCAGGATATACCTGTCGAAGAGTTCACTGCGATTACTGGAAAAGGGGTAACAGGAAAAATAAATGGTCAGGAATACGTTGTTGGAAATGGAAAGCTTTTTGAAAGGATTCCTTTGAGTATTTCTGAGAAAATAGAGGAATTACAGGATCAGGGAAAAACAGTCATCATTGTTGGAACAGAGGCCGAAGTGCTGGCACTGGTTGCGGTTGCTGACGTGGTGCGCGAAGAGAGCCAAGAAGTGATTAGACGTTTATATGATATCGGCATCAAGAAAACAATTTTGTTAACAGGAGATAACGAAAAAACAGCCGAGGCGATTGGGAGATTGGTCAATGTCACCGATCTTAAGTCCGAACTTTTACCTGAGGATAAATTGGCAGAGATTAAAAGATTGAAGGCGGAATATGGCGGAGTTGCGATGGTGGGGGACGGAGTCAATGACGCACCGGCACTTGCTGCGGCAACAGTGGCTTTTGCGATGGGGGGAGCCGGTACTGATGCAGCCCTCGAAACAGCGGATATTACTTTGATGAATGACGATTTAAAAAAGCTGCCATTTACCATCCGCCTTAGCAGGAAAACGCTGAACATAATTAAGCAAAATATCAGTTTTTCGATCGCTATTAAAATTCTTGCTTTGCTCCTGGTCATTCCGGGATGGCTGACATTATGGATTGCTATTTTTGCCGACATGGGCACGACCTTGCTCGTTACTTTGAATGGTTTGAGGCTGCTGAAGGTTCGGGAATGAGGGTTGGCTGATAAACGGGGCCGCTTCGCGGATAATTGCGTTTGGCGAAATAAACCGGCCGTTTGGCGAAATCACCGAGGATTTTGGCGAAATACTCCATTGTTTCGGCGAAATCACCCGCTGCTTTGGCGAAATCAAAATTTAATCACAAACCTTTTCCAAAGTATTTTTTTAAAAAATAAACAAACCATCGTTCTTATTCATATTTTACTATTATCTCATCCACTTAGGAGGGTCTTTATGGGCCACCATCATCATCATGGTCATGGGCACTCACATGGCCATTCACATACAGCAAAACCAGCAGACAAGGCATTATGAGAGCTGATAAAAATGAAATCACCAATGGGTACACCTCTTCTTTTTTCCTAATATAGTCAATTCTAAAAACTTCTATTTAAAATTGCAACTAATTTATACTAAATTAACGTTAATTACATGTTCCATGAGGACTTGGGCAGCCATTAGCCGCTTTTTCCACCTGAATCGTACTGTGTTCAATATCAAATTCGTCATGGAGAAGTTTTTGAGATTGCAGCAATACCTCGTCATGAACAGCATTATTATCTATGGTAATATGACAGCTCAGGACAGGATAGCCGGAGGTAATCGTCCAAACGTGAAGATCGTGAACCTCCTTTACCATAGGAATATTGGACAATGCCTTTTTAATTTCGTTCATATCAATCTGCGACGGTGCACCCTCCATCAAAATTTGATAGGACTCCTTCATCACTCGCAAACCGCTTATTAAAACAAGCACCGCAACTATGACACTGGCAATCGGGTCGGCCAACTCCCAGCCGAAGAAAAGAATCAAGAGAGCCGCAGCAATTGCCCCAACAGACCCAAGCAAATCACCAAGCACATGTAAAAAGGCACTTTTTACATTCAGATTTTCCTCTTTGTCACCCTTCATTAAAATCGCTGCAGCGACGATATTCACGATTAAACCAATTGTCGAAATCAGCAGCATTCCTTTGCTTTGGACCTCCGGCGGAGCAAAAATGCGATGAGCCGCTTCATAAAAAATGTAAAGAGCAACCACAATCAGCAAGATTCCGTTTATTGCCGCCGCGATGATTTCAAAACGTTTGTATCCGTAGGTCTTATCAAGGGAAACTTCCCGTTCACCCAGCTTTAAAGCAAAAAAACTGAGACCGAGTGAAGCAGCGTCACTCAGCATATGACCTGCATCGGAAAGCAGGGCCAGGCTGTTTGTGACAATCCCTCCGATTACCTCCACAATCATGAAGACCAGAATCAAACAAAAACAACTAAATAATGCTTTTTTATTTCCTGTATGTGAATGGCCATGTGAGTGCCCATGACCATGATGATGATGGTGGCCCATAAAGACCCTCCTAAGTGGATGAGATAATAGTAAAATATGAATAAGAACG
>Ga0099855_1000026_pt1 | contig 10982 bp, 15 predicted proteins | sample In4P11_FD_77057 | JGI IMG/M metagenome (GOLD analysis project Ga0099855, IMG submission 77057) | Clean room microbial communities from NASA Spacecraft Assembly Facility at Jet Propulsion Laboratory, Pasadena, California, USA -... ... | reverse complement strand
GTTTGTAAAGCATTATTGACAACATTCGCTCGAATTAGTACCTGCATCAGCTAAACACTTGTGAATCCGGTTCGCTTCCTCGTTGAAAGCCACGCGATGCTCACTGCCGATTGCGAAATCCAAGTCGGCTGGAATTATCTTTGGGTTGTTGGTGAACAGATGCAAAGGATGACTGCCAATCATCACAGTGTTGCTCCACTTGAGACATTTATACAGGCGACGATGTTTCTTTTGATCCTGCTCGATCAGATCGCTTCCTGCAGTCACACTTTGCTGGCGGTTACCCATACTGGTTTGGAGTCGAGAGTCCAGGGATAGATCGTTTAAACATGTTTCTATTAACAACATGGAACTTTAAACCAACGTCAAGATGCCGGAAGTGTTTGTGACTATTGTTATTTTCCTGTTCAAATGTCTGCAAAAGATGAAAAAGAACCGAAGTCAAACTTTACTGTTTGGTTTCGGCGGTGTGGTACTGCCCAGAACTGCGAAATGAGTTTGTCGGAAAAATCTCCTCCAAACGTGCGACGACCGTATGTGAAATAACCAAGTGTTTTATTTTAACGTTTTCTTCAATCGTGACTTGTCAATTCTCGTTTACTCGTTCATTTTCAACACAATTCTGATCACCATATTCTGGTTGAACATATGAACTCGTTTCGATAACTGGGTAGCTCGATTGATCCAGTGTAGTCTTTCAGTGCCTGAGTATTGAAGAGTGAGGGTAACGACAGGGACAATTGGAATGTAAACATTCAAAACATTCGCTACTTGTTCTTCTGTTGGATACCAATCGATCCAGTCAAAAAGTGACGAAACTCGTTGTTGTCACTTGTTCAACATGCACTGCAAGAAAACCTTAAAATTCTTGTGGTCATGTGTTGAAAGATGGGCGAGTCAATGAAGAAGCAGAAACTATTGCCAGGTCAAGAGGAATCTACATCTTCGCACGGACTCACCTCAGCCAACGGCAAAACGCTGCCAAAATCAATCGAATTGTCCGTGCTGTCTTTTCTGGATCCTGACGGGTGGCTTGAGCTGTACAGTCTATCAAGGGAAAATAAGACTCTCGTCCAAGCATATTTACAGCGTTCGTGCTTTCATATCCAGTTGCAGGCTTCTCGTACTACTACCTTCAGCCGTCAACGAGCCGTCATGCGCCTCATCCAGCGATTTGCAACTTCGCTTCGCACCATCCTCGTTTCGTCTCAAATGGGCTGTTTCAATTGGTCTGACCGTGAGAGTGCATTGTTTTCTCAATGGCTGAGGAGTGTTGTCCGGAACAATCGTGGCTCCCTTAGGAAACTGGAGTGGTCTCACACCGAACTTGAACGCTACGATCAGGACGTTCTCGATGTCCTGTCTCAGTGTCCCCACCTGCAGAGCTTCTCGACCGCTAGGAATGCCATCGGCATGCAAACCAAACTGCTCACCATTGCTCAAAATTGCAAAAGGCTGCAACACGTGTCGGTCCCAGGCTCTAAAGAGTCTGTGGTTGCTGAATTCCTCAAGACAGGTGTCCCTCTTGCACGTTTCATAGGGTTTTTTTTCGGTCTTCACGTTCTTTTTGTCTCGTAGGCAAGTCGCTGCGTTTTCTGCAATTCGGGCATGTGGGGTCCTTGGTGATCCAGGCGCTAATAGCTCCTCACACTTGTCCGCTCTTGCAAAGTGTTTTAATTGATCTGATCCAATGCGATGTCCGGATTTCTCAACTTATTGCTGCTCTTTCCAAGCTTCCAGCCCTGATTACGCTTGAACTAGGAGGCAAGAGCCCACTACTCCAAGACAGCAGTGATGACAATGGCACTCAGCAGCAGTTTGTTTTCGTATTTCTGGAGCGCCTTACTGTCAAGTTCCGTGAACAGCACGGTCTCGGCAGAATGATCATTGCTCCTAAGTTGAACGAACTGGATCTGCTAAGCACCCATGCAGATATGAATCATTTTATGCGCCATTCCCCCCTGCTGGGACAAGTGTCTCTCTCCGGGATGCAGTTAACAAGGATCTCTTCTGGCATTTTGCTTCAGTTGCATAACCAATGCTGGTCCAAACTCGAAGAACTAGTCAGCCCATACGTTACTTTTCCTTCAGAGACTCTGCTACTGCTTGATCACACAAAAGAGCTCAAGCACGTGACCTTGAGGCTCACAACACCGCAGCTTGAACACGTTCGATACTTCATGCTCAACCACCCAAGGCTTGAAAGCCTCTGCTTTTACACCCACCACCCTCAACCAGCTGAGTTTGAGCCGCTTCCAACAGAACTGGTTCTGCCTGACATTTCCAAGCAAGTTTTAACTCTGCCACTTATCCTGCCATGCATCAAAAGGTTGGCTTGCTCGGGGGCGCTGGACGGGCTTGCTGCACCTAATCTTACATCGCTAGAGCTCCATCCTAGAAGTCTTGTTGAAGACCTCGGCTCAGTCTTAGCAAGCACGCCTTCTCTGACCCACTTGTCCTGCTTCTCTGACCAAGTCAAGCTTACAACACCGCTCTCCACTAGTCAGACAACCTCGCTCGTGACACTGACCATGGACACTTGCATGCTTCACGAAGCAGTGTTACCACTTGTCAAGGCATCTCCCAGGCTCGAACAGCTGAATCTGTCTTATGTCAAGGACGCCCGCTCCTTTTTCGCTGGTTTGATCAAGACCGAACATCCGACTCTTTGCGAGCTATCGATTGAGCACTTTGAAGAACCGCTTTTCGATTCCGCCTCGCTTCTGATCCTGTTTTCTGTGTCACCCAAGCTGCTCAAACTGAAACTTCCTCGCCAGTTCCTGACTGAAGAAGTCAGAGCCTATGTGAAGGAGCAAACCTGCAAGACAACAAAGCGACGTGTGACTATCGAGGCGCACTATGAGCGACAACACTGTTTCCTAGGCGACAGCAACGGCGCTTTCGAATCCGAAGACGCTTCTTGATAGTTATTGTCCTCAGAAAACGTTGTGCTTTGAGTGGAGTTAAATCTCTAATCGTGAATGTTGAATGTATTAGCAATGCGAGGGAGTTTTAAAAAACAAGACGAACAATAATGTCTCGGTTTTTTGGATGATAGCGGAAATTGTTGACTTTCAAGAATGCTCAAAAGTCTGTTCAAGTTCTGGGCACATTTGATTCGCACCGCACGTCCGGATTTGGCTGCACAGTACCACCTTGTTCCTATGAGATGATTCCTTTCTATTACACGGGAGTATACAGTAAATCCTCACTTGTTCGACCCCAAACCAACCGACAAGTGAGTTTTTTTCTTGCAAACGTGCAACAGAAATCACAACAATTAACCATTTGAATGCGTTACAAAATGCGAATAACTTTGTACTGAACCATTTCCATAAAATTACTTGTATCTTGTCGCAAATGTATGGGCATTTGAAAGAGTTCGCGGCGTGTGGAGATTCTTTATTTACAGACACTCTTGAAAAGTGAAGACAAGAGGCGAAAAGAAAGCGGAAGATGTGTCATTGTACCACTCCTTTTGAACTGTACAATCGTCGCTTAACAATTTCCCAGCAAAGTGGAATACATAACCGTCTCCTGTAAAACCCACTCCACGGAGAAATGATTGCTGCCGAATCTGCTTGCGCACGTCGCTCAGTTTGTTCTTATAAGTAACAAAACACGTTAGATTTGGTCCGTCTTTGCCCAACGACACGGGCAGCTTATGCTGACACAAACGCACTGTGATCACTGGGCTTTTCTTGCGGTCCGTCATATTTTCCCCACGGTAAAGCCATTCCAGCGGCAAGCTGTCATTGCTAATTTGACGTCCACAAGCGCGAATGACGAATTCTTTTGAAGAGACAGCGAACTTCAATTGCAGGATTTCCCTTAGTTGCCCTACAAGTGTTAATGTGCTGACAGACAATGCCAGTTGTTCTTCTTCTTGTTCGTCTCCTTGGAACTTGATGGTAATGTCGATATACGCGTCAATAGCAAGAGGGAAATCGACAGAATACATTAACGTCATGACGGGAGTTGTATCTTTACGTATTCCTGCCAGATCCTGCACAATGAGATCATCATTTGTCCACGAGTAGGCAGCGGCAGCAGCAATTCGTATGTCCTTTACAGTCGCCGTACGGTTCATCTTCAAAACCTTTTGTCTATCTTGAAGAAACCGCACAGGAACATCAATAGTGCCAGTTTCTTTCGTCTCATCGGATGCTCGAGTGGCAGAGGTCATTTTACGAGGATGAGTGTAATTGTCTTTTTTCTAAAATATCTGTAATTCATCACCCCCCCCCTCCCCAATTATTATTTATAGACTTCATGCACTTTTATCTTGTACCGTATCTTTTTGTTGCTTTTTCGGCGGCGGTCTCTTACATCCAACATGCCCATACGTCCCAAAAAATTGATCAGCACACGAGACACACGCGTATTGAAAACAGCCCTTGTGACAAGTGTATCCATCAAGGGGATTAAACTGTTGGTGACAATACATACAAGGGGCTGCATCAGGTAGTAGTGCGAGGTGGACCACAACTCCAGAGTGCTGGCAAATGTTTGCGTTTTGAATATCCTCCGCGGACGGATGTTTGGGAGAAAAAGGAGGCTTTTTAAATGATGTGACAGCCTCTTTCAGAGTTGCTGTCGAGAATTTGGAAGATTCAGACATTAAGCAGCAAAAAGTGGCTTGTTTGACTTTTACTTTTTTGCAATCTTTTCAGTTCATGTGTTGGTTGAAAACATTAAAACTCACCGTCTTGCTGCATCATTGCATCATCCTCTTCATTGAGTTCGCCCGACACGTCCTCCTCCAGATCTTCTTCGTCTTGTTCAGCTGCTTCATCTTGAGCCGCTGTCAAGATGCGTTCGTCAAAAGTTTCTGCAGGGATCCGATGAAACGTGATGAAACCACTAATACCAATCACAATGGCAATGATGGTTGGAATGAGTACCAGTACACAAGCTAGCAGCATAATGTTTTCCACTGCTCGTCCTTGGTCTTGTAAACGCGGTCCTAGCTGGCTTCGCAAACGCCGGGCTCGGCTCCAACCAATGCCAAGCAAAATAAGTGCTAGAATGCCCAGTACTGCACCAATCAGGGATCGAATGCCAATTGCCCGTGGGATACTTGAAGGGCGAATGATAAGTGCCATATATTTTAAATGCCACAAAAAACGCAATTGATAGAACCCAACTTTTTTCAGTACTCTATGTCTCAAATTTTTTGATCACATTGACTTTTCAGCTATCCATTTCAGGAATACAAGTCATCGGACTCGGAATGTTGAGATTCTTCTAGCTGCTCTTGTCGAAGCGGTAAGGCAATCGCATACCTGAATACAAGTTGAACAAGATTGGAAGGAAAAAACAAGACTCGATAGATGGCACTGTTTGTAAATTTGTCCTGCCAGGTGCTCCTCGAGTTGTGTTTGGGCAATTGTTAATTGGTTGCTAGGAATTCCCGTTTTGTCCAACCAATTTGCCAAAGCTTCGGCTGTTGCGAATGGATTCGTCTTGCAAAAGGGGATGGTTTGGAACAAGTAAGGAAGAACCACAATGTTCCCCGTTTGGTCAACGTGTCTATGGAGTTCAAACCAATACCTGCCGTGAACAGTATCGTAATGAACAAGAAGTGCCATCTTACAGCCCTTGATTGCTTTTTGTACAGCAATCAATGGAAGACGATTACGCAACAATTGTTCCATCACCGGATAGTACATTTGGACTTGTTGTATAAACGAGAGGGTGCGATTCATTGCCTCTGCCGACTGGTGCCGCATGAAATACCGAACAGCAGGTTGATAATCAGCTTTCGTAAGAAGAAGGTCAATGCGGGCTACCATTTGATGGCTCTTCTGTCTTTTTCTCCACCAGAGGGTGGTATAAGTGACTGTCGCAACACAAGCCAGTTTGACGACAAAAACAGCTATGCGAAAACAACCCTTGAGGGTGCCCCAAAATCCGGCTTGCCGGAGCAAGGTTCCCGGTTTCATGTAATCAGGAAGAAAATGTGCATAGCGGCTGTAGAAGCTTAGACACTGCACCATCATGGGAATCAGGCACGCTGCAGCATACAAGACCACCGACCACAACCACAGGCGCGGGGAAAGCAAGTCCTCGAGCATTTTGTGCCTTCTTTTCTTCTTTTTACGATCGAGTTAATTAACTTTGGAAATTTTTTGTGTACATGCTGTTGGATGTTGTTGTACGTTAAATTACAAATACTAATTTCAAACGAAAAACATTTTTCTTCCGTTTGTCATTTGTTATTTCTACAATTAAAAACAAAAAACAAGAAAAGGAAGTGCATCTTTTGCTTGTTTTCAGTTTCAAAAAAACAAAAAAAATGTCGGCTCTTCAAACAACAGCTCCAATGGATTGCCAAGATGCTTCGGGAAAGAATGAGAAGATGGAACGCAAGTCAGATCGTCTGGATCTGACTCCTTTGCAATTCTATGAGATTCGCATTACTGACCAGAGCGGTTCCACTGTCTGCCTGGGAAAAGCGCAAGGCAATTGCAAGTCGGACAAGAAGGTGGTATTTGATTATGGCAAAGAGTGCCACTTGAAGCCTGGCTGTACGTATACGGTTTCCATTTCTGGCAGTTTGTCGGCTGGTTCCGCGCCCGCAATATCTGTATCCGAAATGTCTATCAATATGCCCTCGCGCTTTGTTACGACTGCACCCAAGATTGTCGAGGGCAAGAGCAGTGGCGGACACAAGGTCTGTGCAGAAGTGGTGTGGGTCAATGCAGAAGCTGTCCGTATTGCCTCCTTGAGCTACAAGTTCCCACCTTGGGCAGCCGGTCCAAGAGAGAAGAAAGAGAAACAAGAAAAGAAGACGACTCAAGAAAAGAAAAAGCCGACTCGAACAACACGCTCCCGTGCAACCCGTAATTAGAGCTGAGTGACCAAGTTTATTTGTTTATTAAAGTAAAAAATGATTCATTTGTTCAAAAGCAACATTGCTTGCTGCGGCTGGATGTTTGTTGTTTTTTTAAAGGAACCGTGACCAAATCCATACATTGAACTGGAGTTGGTTGAAATTTGCGTAACAATTGCTGTGCAAGAGTAACAAAAATATTGCCGACTTGCACATCTGTCTTGGCACTGACTTCCAAATGTTCCATCCCCAACGAGGCTGCCAATTGCTCAGCTTCTGGCTTATCCACCTGACGCTCTTGTGGTTCACAATCCACCTTGTTCCCCACCAGCAGTCCTGTCGTTCCATCCACAGCGTTTTTGCGGATTTCTGCATACCAATGGGCAATGTGATTAAATGTATCACGACGGGTTACATCATAGACAAGAATGATACCGTGGGCACCCCGGTAATAACTAGTCGTAATTGATTTAAATCGTTCCTGACCTGCCGTATCCCAGATTTGCAGCTTGACTGTTTTGCCGTCGAAAAATACACTCTTGATCTTAAAATCCATACCAATCGTACTGAAATAGGTCGGCGAGTAGGTGTTATCGACAAATCTCGATACTAGGCAAGACTTGCCAACGGCAGAATCGCCAACAAGCAAAATCTTAAACCTGTAATTATCATCAGACATTCGACCAAAACACCAAACATACAGGCTCTTCTTTTTCTTCTATTGGCAATGGAAAATTCACTTGTTTGTAATATATATTTTAACAAGGTTGCAAAGATTTCATCCAAATATGTGCTTGTTTGACAAGAAACGGATAAGTGTCCATAAAACTTTTCTCGAGTCGGATACGTCGTTGTTGCGTGCCTTGCGGTTTGATTTCAAAGGTCTCCCAACTGTCGTCCAATACCTTGGCTTCCTCAATAGGATATTGCATATACTGATAAAACTTACGATGACCGTCTGAGACTGGAAAGTCCCCGCAAAGTAACTGTTTGTTTTTTTCGAATCTAACATACCAATTAATAGGTTCTATCAGATTAGCATTGTTCTGATTCGTATTTCCCACTCTGTTTTTTGCCATTTTTAAAAGACTCTTTGACGGAAACAAATGGTTCTTCTTTTTTTTTGGCGGAAACAAATGGTTGTTCTTTTTTTTTTAAACTGTATGGTTTTGTTTCCACAAGACGTAAAAAATTCTTTTGCGAAACAACTACTTGTCAACTGGTTGCACCAGTTCGCGTCGGAGTCTTGAAAATTCATAGTATCCACTGCGGTCCAGTTGACACTTTGCAAAATGTTGGGTAAACCATTCGAAAGGAATGTATCCAATAGGCTTACGGGCATAGGGTATCCATTCGTCGAGATCCATCATAATCACCCACTTTTTGTTCTCTTCCTTGTCAGAATTTTTGGTCACGAGTCTGCCAGAAGCGTCCGTAACTGGAACGAGAATCGAATCCTCTTCTAAATGACGTCGGACGAGGGCATGGTCCAACCTTAACCCTGGAATCCTGTATGATGCACCGTAAATGTCAATGGGAAGACCGCACTTGCCATTCTTCTTCTCCTCACTTTCAATACTCGACATTTGACCCGCAGACGCGCATGACAGAAGTTTTTGAATTATAATTCTTGATCTTGACAAATTTCATTTATATTTCGCTAAATTGTCATGGATGATTCAAGTAAATTGGATATATTGAAGATGTACACGGATCGTACCGGCACTATTGCAATTGGAATGGCTGGGTGGACGACCGGCACTACCTCTTTTTGCGTCGCATCAGGAAATGTTGTCACAATCCAAGGCAGCAAACCATCATCAGAAAATGTTGTCACAATCCAAGGCGATTTGGTTTTTGGTAATAATCAGAGTCTGATGCAACGTTTATCTGCACTTGAGAACGAATTAAAGTCAATGATTTCCTTCTTGTCCAATCGCGAGCTCACGTCAGTTTTACCGTTTCCTACATCCATCAACCACATTGTTTTGGATTTTTTGGACGTGAATACAAGTGATTGGAGAGACAAGAAAAGAATGGATTTGAATTGAAGAATTGCATCGTCAATTGCTCAGAAATACACCAAAAAACACACCTCAGTGGTTTGTGCAATTATCACACACTCGGCGCTTAAACGCAGCATTTCGTCGCGCAGCAGCTCATCTCGTTCGACTGTTACTTGAACTAATGGGTACAAGGTATTTTCTTGCCAGAGTTGCGTGATGATAATTTCTGGACCACCATCTTCCAATTCTTTTCTTGTTTGAACCGCTTCCTTTTTCTCCTCTTGTTCGTTAACTTTCGATACCGATCCATCAGGCTAGAAGAAGAATACAAATTAAAGAAACACAGCAAGGTTAAGACGAACGGCTTCCTTGACAATGTTTCTTAGGGTTTCCCAAGCTTCTGATGTCAGGTCCACTTTGGTTTCCTTTATTGCCTACAGCAAAGACAAACTCTTTGGTAAATTTTCAGAGTTGCAGAACCTTTTTCTTCTGCAGCTCTTTCGCTTCTTCAACTCGAATTTTATAGTATCCTGCCTCCTTACCTGTTTTCGCGTATGGGATGCCTGCAAAGAAAATCGAGATTCCCGGGCGCTTTCATTGCTGTTCTACATTCTCCCAAATGGTTAGCGAGCGCGTCCACGGAGGAAAACACCCCTGCACAGTATCGACATATCGTATCTTCCGTCACTGAATCCACGGCTGATAGCTCCACTGAAACAAGCAGAAAAATAGAAAATAAAATGCTCGTGAAATAACCTCTTCGAATCAACTTGGCTGTTTCAGAAATGGTTTCACCAACTGGCTTGCAGTCGTCTTTTGACACGTAGTTTAGCAACGACGTTCCTCCGGTACGCTGGACAAGCCGTTTTGAATCCGTAATCGGTCCCTTGAATGATGCTATAGGAACGTAATTCCCATCTTGCTCCAACTGAGCAAGGACAATGATGTTGCTCTTCGAATTCCCCATCGCAATAGAGACCATGAACGACACAACTTAGTAATAGCAAAACAAACAAGCATGTCAAAAGTATTTTAGCACCTAACATGTTTGTTTTTAGTCCATCTGGAGTCGCCAACTAACCAATGCAACCAAGATTTTGCGCGTGGTATCAGAAACTCGAAAAATGTCCACTCTTGCCCTTTTGCCGAGACTTGCACGCTATCAAGTGTCGCACGCCTGACTGTTACAATAGTGTCAGGTCCGGTGCTTTCCGGTGTCGTAGCTGCCACTCGCGGCGCAAACTTGTTCAAGCGAGTGTTCCTGTTGAACAAAAAATACAAACACCACGCAAATGTCGAGAAGCCGATTGTGTTCGTCCAACACTGAATGTCAAATATCCCTACTGCCAACCGTGTTACAGGCGTTGGCACCAAAAGGGAATACCTCGTTGTGGCAACCTTCTCTGCCAGTCGCCAGACATTGAGCAAGGAAGCAAATGGTGCAAGATATGTTATCTGATTTATGCCTGTCCCAAGACTGCTACTATAGAGGAAACAACAGCCGATGTAATGTCTTGGATCAATGATCCTGCATCTTGGGTTCAATTCGAACCGGATCCCTATGTACCAAAGAATGCGGTGCTTCCACCAGCCATTGTCCGATAATGTTCAAGTTTACGTGTGTGGAATGGGCGCACGTTCAGAACAAGTGTTTTTGTAAACGACAACATTTATTTTATTCTTCTCCGTCAATGTAGCGCTCTTCGCCACGGCTCCATTTGCCGATAAATCCCTCGTACCAGCATTGGCGATCGATGCACGGATACGGATGATCATTGCAAAACGAGTATGGGCGATTGGGATCGTCCCACTTTGGTGGCTTTCTGTCGACTTTGGGATACGGGTTATAAGTGAGCCAGTCGGCAGCACTACAACGCAGGCGGCTAGCTAGGCGACCCTGTGTGCCGATCACTCCTTTGCTACGTTGGTGATAAAGAATGTTTTCCTCAATGAGCTGAATCAGAGCTTCGGCAAGCACCATGGGATTGAAGCGCTTCTCACAGAACTTGTCGAGCAGATGGGCAACGGACCGCTTACGTCGCGGTCCTGTAACGTCGCGCAGATAATCGACGACCGCTGATTTGGCACGCTCAATGGTTTTCCGCGAGGCTTGCCGCCACTGGACGTCGGCAGAGTGGTTC
>Ga0099855_1000025_pt1 | contig 11128 bp, 8 predicted proteins | sample In4P11_FD_77057 | JGI IMG/M metagenome (GOLD analysis project Ga0099855, IMG submission 77057) | Clean room microbial communities from NASA Spacecraft Assembly Facility at Jet Propulsion Laboratory, Pasadena, California, USA -... ... | reverse complement strand
CTGGATCGGCAATTAGTAATAGATAATCAATCGCCAACCTCGGGTTAGCGCTTTGTTATAAGTGGGGCAATGAGAAATTGAAGAAAAGGTTATTGAATAGAAGGGAGGGATAGTTAGGGGGGATTCAAAGTCTGATCTCCCCCTATCCATAGATGAGAGGCTGGGGAAGGCTATTAAATGAGAAACGCTTATTAGGAGGCCCCTATCCCCTACTATTAAGATCGAGAAATCTGATCTACTTAAGAGCAGGGAATCGATTAATAAAAGGATCTTGTGCCAGCTATCCCAATCCAAGCAGCATACAAGAGTCTGATTCCCCAACCTTGATTAGCCCAGGAGATAGGAGAGATTGCTAAAGCGAATTGATCGGGACTCAAAAAGGGGATCTTATAGAATGCCCACTGTTCCGATAGGAGCGATAGGCAACCCTTATTAGAGAAATGGATATTGGAGAAAGGGATGGGTTGAAAACCTATTAGCAAAGCGCACTTTACTTCTTTGTCCATCCCCTTATTATAGAGAGGGGGCGTAATTCGAGGCAATAATCGACTTTTGGCCACCGATACCGATATTTGGTACCTGGGGTCGGGAGAAGGGGGCTTGAATGGCGCCAAAACGGCCAATAAATGGGGGGGATTTGCTCTGGCCGATAAGATGCCGATTCCTGTCGAAAGCGGGTGGGATGTAGTAATTAGTGGTCGAAACGGATGTAGTGATTAGCAGGCCACCCCTTCTATTTAATAAGACTGTGGTCGAAACGGATGGGATGTGGTCGAAACGGGGGAATGAATCCAAGTCTTATCTACTATAGCTATGGAAAGGGGCCTTCATAAACAAAGCATTCAGAGCTGGGCCAACGTCCATAAATGAGAGATTGAAGCTTTAAGCCGGGCATCTAGAATAGAATGGAATAGAAACGCTTCATTAAAGGGACGGGAATACTACCTGGAGCAAACGCTTACCTCCTACCCATAGATAGGAATTTGAAATGGGAGGGGAATCTCCCAATAGTCAATGAATCATATGCTAGCTGGCCCCCAACCGGTTGGCGAGTAGCTAGATTCTTAGGCGGTTTGAAACCTTGGGTTGGCCTCGACTTTACTTCTCCAAGGAGTAGGCTATCTATTATATACGTGAAAGCAACTTCTATTATATACCTCCCCGTGAATAGGAGGTTGTTAATACTATCCCCTTTCTCGGGCTGGCCTTTACTATTAGAGGAATCAAGGCCCTAGTACGCAAGCGATTCACTAATCCATCCCTATCGAGAAAGGGGAAGCACACTTTCCTATGCTGCCTACTATCGAATGGGAAAGGGAAATGGGAGTAGATAGTGAAGGATGCGGGGGAACAAAGCTATCAAATGGGAAAGGCTGATCCCCTACTATCTCTTCCATCATTGGCGCTTAGACCGCCTATTATGAAATAAAGGGAAGCGATTGAATCATAGCCCTTATTAGACTAAAAGCCTACTATTCATTATCTAGAAGGCCGCTCCATCCCTATCAGTGAAGGGGGACAAAGCCCATCAATGGAATCGAAACTGGGGGATGAGGAGGGAGCATCGGGAGTAGTAGAAACCGATTCGTCCGTTGTGTCCATCCATCTCGATCGGTAATTGTTAATACGTATATCTAGAGCAATCGGTTGCTACTAGAATCTTCTAGTGATTTGAAAGGGCTACTATCATCAATAGTGGTCGAATCGGGCATCATCGGCTACTATCCACTAATCAAAGTAGAGGGCCTCCTCGACAGCCCCTATCGAGAAAGGAGAAGTGCCTGTCAATAAAGGAGAAGTTGGGAAAGAGAGAATTCTTGATTACGTGTGGGGCCGAGGAGAGTCTGATTCCGGGAAAGATGAGGCCAATCGAGGAAAGTGTGACTTCGCCCATCAATGCAACAGCTGCAATCGGGACTGCTACCCCCTTGGTTACTCCCAATTACTAGAATGGTAGGGGCAGTCGAACAACCCACTTTCAAGGGAGGGGGCCATCTTGCTATCAAACGGAGAAGCCCATCTCTATCCAAGAGAGGGGGACGGGTCTACTATATACGTATAGAGGTGGGTGAATTGGAGAACCCTGTGAGTAGGAATAAAGGGTTTGTTGTGGACGTTTTTGCTAATAATAATGGGGCGACTAATGCGCTACTATTAGAGAGGGCAAGCTTGTTTGTTCCTCCCCGCTCCCCCATCCCACATGAAGAAATGAATAAAGCCCCACCCCAACGCCCTCAATCCGATCAATCGCTTCATAGTAACTCCAACCTCATCATTATTTGAGTAAGCTGCCCGCAACCCCGCCCTATTACTAATTGCAAGATCGTGAAGTTGCGGATCCCTCTGGTTGGATTCCCTAAATGATAATGGGGATCGGAATAATAGATGGAATAATGGGAATGGGAATAGGGGGTGCTTGAATAATGGCTTCTATCACGGGGCGAGAGTCAATCCGGGATCTGAGGTTATGCCATCTAGCCCTGGCACTATATACTAAATGGCCCATCCCTTTTCCAACCCTTCCCTTTGGTGGGGCAAGAACCACTTGTAATTCAGAGGTCCCCACACCTTACTATAGCATGGGGTGGGGTTATTCTATACGTATTAACAACGTCGAATAGTAGTAGGGGCCACGGTTTTTTGTCCCCAACAGGCATTTCCGGGGGATAGCCATGGGGATAGTAGGGCGGGAATGATCAATCGGGAATGGGGAGCTTCACCAGTGAATTATGTCACTAGAACGAAGCAGCTAGCTATTTGATGTGGGTTATTGATGGAATGGGGAAGAGGGATCTCTAGTTATTGATGGAGGAATGAGCAGCTATTTCGGAAACGGGGAAAGCGATATACCTTCCTAGACCCCCTATGCTCGTATAAGTAGTGGCACAACCGCCTACTTCATTCACCAGGCAGAGGGGGCAGAGCGAGCGATCCCCTATTATTATTGAAGGGGAGGGTCATCAACGCTTATATAGGGTTCATGCACTGGCTCCAAATGCGCTCTGGGTGTGGCGTATAGGAGAATGAATAGCCCATCCGATGATGGAGCCCAAACTTACTGGGTCAATGGGATGGCATCCCCTACTATTCCGATAAGGGCCCTGCTATTGTGACGGAGCAGAAACAAGCGACGATTCGCCCGGTTCGGAGCAATGGGAAGCGAACTGGAATTCTATGGAAAAGGGGCGCGCTATCGATCGAATCAATCGCTTTGGTGTCGTGGACCACACTACACCGGCACAAGCACTGAAACTGCTGGCTACCCCAAATAGTAATAATCGAGAGCTCGATCCAGACTCATCATTCACCAACCCCTATTATTAAGGGTGTCGAAAGCGCTTTCATCTCGGATCATATACGTATCAAGCTTAATCAATAAGTTGGAATTTCACAACCGTGTGAAAGAAGGTGTTGGGGAGCCCTACCATTATTAGGAGGAGGAACTATTTCTTATCAGATTCCATTATTACCATATTGACAACTTGCCGACAATCCTATTATTTCGGGAATCGAAAGAGGCAGTTTCATTCCCGCCCCTTACCAACTTCTCTCGATTCGGGGGCGGCGAACGCGATGAGAAAGGATCATCCCTGGCGTATACTATCACGTTATCATCTCGCTTGTCGGGGATATCTCTACAGCACTTGAGGGTGGGCAGCTTCATGGGCTCAGTGGGATAGGTGATTGTGAAGCCGTAAGAGGCGAATGAACGGGAGGATTGATGGGCTCGACCTCCTTGTTACATATGCAATAACTTGAGGGAGAAGGCTCTGTTGACTAATGAAATCTTGAGAGGGGAGATAGAAGGCTCTTAAGTTTTACTAATGGGAGATAGCTCTCGAGACGGCATTTATGCACTCGACCCTGTTAATCGATAGAGAAACCAGCATTTCCCTATTTAGAAGCTAGAACTCGATCCCGAGCTATCGATGGAGGTTTATGCTCCTCCCAATGCGAGGGAGATGCCAACCGTTTCATGTTCCTAAAACCAGGCCGGTATCGATCCCGGCCAAATGGACCAAACGGATGAGGTTTCTACTGGCGGATTGTGTATCCAAATCCAGCTATCATTAGAGTTTCCAGGGTCCATTTCTAGCTCGGTTATCCAGATCGATTAGGATTTCCGGAAGATCCTGTTTCCCCGGATGACCAAGCAGGGGGTGTGGGCACTTATGATGGCCGGAGGGCCACTACGATTGGTTCAGGTTCCCCACCAGCCCCCCCAACTCCAATTCGTACTCATAATGCTGCTTCGCATGAAACATCGAAAATGGATTGCTATCTCGCCTCGATTCGATATGCTACGTTTCGTTGCTTGTAAAAACGACAAGCGTTTCACCCAGCCATAGTAACGAGTCTTAGTACCTGATCTAGCTCATTAACCGGTCATCGACCGATCCTGCGTGAGGTGGTGGCTTTTCACCTTCTTCGTCACTGCGGGGGAGACTCGATCAACCGGATCAACTTGACCTCGTCCTGCTCCTATCTCTGCCTATTCCTTTGCTACCCATAGCTCCGTCGCCCTCACCTCACCACCTCCCCCATCACCGTCTCTCCCGCTGCTCATGCTTCCACTCGGGCAACTGGCTCCGGTTCAAATGCTATTGGTGAGTCACTGGCATCATTAATCGGATTTGGAACTAGAAATGGAACCAGGGTAAACCCCATATCGATCTGGAACCGGGGCAACCACTGATGGATCGACGAGAGAAACTGCTAGGGGGTGCCACCTTTGCTTCTTCTGCTCCTGGGTCTCGATCCGAAGCATCTCGCTCTCCGCTGCTTCAACCACTACTCCAACTCCTGCCCCTGACTCCGCCTTAGGTTATTTCGGATCAACGGGCTTTGCTAGAGGATCCGAATCTATATAGAAATCCTAGCCCGACCTATCAATGAGGAGGAGACGCTTTGATGCCCGGTGCTGCTTGCTCAGATGCCAATAGTGCCAGTGCTTCTTTTCGGTAAACAAGCTCAATCGAATCCGCAATTCAATCCACTCGAACTACAGTTACTTGGTCTCACATGCTCATGCGAAGAGACAAGGTGAAGAGTCCAAGCGCTACACCCCTCGTTGTTATGCTATACCCTGTGCCCCTCTTCATCGCCGGTAATTCATTGCACGTAGTTGTTCGTGACCTAACCAACATCAATGATGATTTATCCGAACCTACACATTCGGTGAGCTGCGGCTCATTTAGGCGAAGACACTCTACGCGGATTCGCGTTGGAATTGGTAGTCCAAGCGTTTAATGATCTACTCTGGTTGCAATATCCAAAGCTCATTGATGCGAAATCGCCAGCGCGGGCTATAACGTGTCTGTCCCATTCCACCCTCCCCCCGATCTCTGTGATGAAGGGAAGGGCGGTGGAAAGCTTTTCGATTTCATGTTGGCCCTTCATTCATGATACCCCTGAAAGATCTCATTCGGCAGCGGCGTTTGGCAAGGGTCTTAACGTATCAATTCCGATTCAATCATTCCCCCTTCGTGTTTGGATTCCACTCTATTCGATTCTATACGTATTAACAACCCCTCTCTCCATCAAACTATTCCTATTGGATTGGACAGAAATTCTCGAATATTGGAATCTGATGAGGGTAAGGGGTTCAATTCCCCGCCTGTAGGCATGGACCGAACACGGATCCCCAACAAAAGGGATAGGGCTATGCTGATCTGCTTCATAGGCGTTTGTCTATGAAGCCAATTTCGTTCTACTGGACGACTTCCACGGAATAAGTGGTGATCGGAAATCAGAACACTCCCCCGGTCGTGATGAACACTGCCCCTATTATCATTGGAGGTTCAAGCGAGTCAATAATAGGAAATGGAAGAAGGGTATTTCTAGCGGTTCTATCTGTTTTAAGCGGGGCCAACCATTGCCAACAAAAGCTACCCCCTACTCCTAATGAATCCTGGGACTACCCCCCTGTTTCTAAGAAATGCGGCACTTCTCACTCCGTATCAGTGTCTCCCATACCACGAATGGTGAGAAGTGAATGCGTGAATGGTAGAGCCTCACTGCTCCAAGCTCATCCCTATGCGGCGAAATGTGTCTATCCCTCCCGCTTCCCGGCACGGTTATCGACAACAGAATGGACATGCCTCCGGTCCCTCCTCATTCCCAATCCATAGGCGCCAATCCGCCTCTCGCCCCGTCGGGAGTAAGTGGATGAGTAGGTTGAAGCTTCACTGCTCGTTTCCTCTCTCGCCGCGGCGCAGGGGGCGAAGTGGCCCTACTATTACGAATCGCGAAGCATGGATGGTCGTAGCGCGATCCGTCCATTTGATCTATTCCCATTACCCGGCTTGTGGGAATAGAGTAGCGAAGATGCGGTTTCGGTATGAATCTCCTGCTCCAATTCAACCGTGCTTGACCCTGCATCTCGAGAGTGTCTCCGAACCCAAACGCTTTCATTGCTAGTAGGGGGGACGAGTAACTGCTTCATGAACCGGTGGGTTATGCGCCTCTGGCTTCTGCGCTTCGCGAGAAAGAAAAGCGCCTCTTGTGTCTCTCCCAAACATTCTCTATCCAACGGCATCTTTCCGTCTCGAGCGAGACCCACCCGCCTACTGATTAGTCGTTGTTCGCTTTTGCCGGCTATTATTCCCAGCAGTTCATCTCTCACTGTCTGAGCAGTGATCCGTATGAATTGGGGAAGTAAGAGAAAGGTTGGTTCGGGGATTCATAATAGTAGGGACGTTCTAAAGTCCACTCACACCTGCCGGTGGAATCGATAAGGGGGTTAATACGTAGATGATAGACTACTTCTCACAAGAAAGTTCTTGCCCTCTCATATTCCCCAAATACCTGGCGGATGGGGACAAAGCAAAGGAACCTGTGCTGGTTCCGGGGGTCAGTCGGCGAAGGAACAGCTGACACAAGACCACAGGCAGAAGGGGTCTGATCACCAAACAAGCACATTCGACCTGAGGTACGAGCAGATGTAGCGCATGAGTTCCGTCCATCACCAAAAAGCAGAAGGAAGAGGTCACTCAACGGTACCGGAAGCACGTCCCTGCAACGCCCCCCGACTCTGTTCGATATAGTCGAGGGAATGGACAAAGCTCCATCAAGAGCCTCGATGTATGATGCCCTTCTGATCCCTGGACAACTCGGATTGGGGAATCTCTAAGAACTGCGCATATTCGGAATCCAAGGGCACCGGCGATGAATGGAGGCTTGCCCAAGTGATGCCAGTTGAAGGTACGGGCAAAATAACGCCCCCACCCTTCTATATCTCTCCCAGATTCTTAGTTGAAGAAAACGCTGTATGCTCATCCGCGAACTCCAAGCAAGTCCCGCACTGGGAGATGATCCGGTTATTCAACTAACAAAAGACTCCCTAAAAAACGGGTTTCATTATCCGCTGGTTTCATTCGAGAATCTCTTCGATCGAGAGGGGTAGAATAAAGGGACTGCCGGTCCAGAGGCATAATTACAAGCAATTACTGTATGAGGGGGAATGATGAAAGTGGGCATACAGTCAAAGCACCCCGGAATCAGGAGAAAGCAAGATCATTAGCCTGTGCCGCGAGTTCCCAGATATCATTGCTTGGACATATGATGACTCGAAGCAAGGTCTACGAGAAAATGGTATCCAGCTTTCACACGATTGAGCTCATGACAGATGCTGAACCTTTCCGGCAAGAGCAAACACCAGTCAACCCAGAGATTGAGGCTGCTATGAAGCAGGAGTTACTCTTTCTCCTGGATGCAAAAATCTATATCCGATCAAGCATTCAACTTGGGTAGCTAACCTGGTCCCTGTAGGAAATGAGACACATGCATGGGGCGGGCGTCTCTGTGTAGATTCCAGGAAATGGGCGGAATCCACCAACAGGAACCTGATCCGGATAATGAAGGGGATGATAGAAGGCAATCAACGACAGTGGCACAGGAAATTGGATCTGGCTCTATGGGCAGACAGGATCGGCGTCGAAAGTTCGATCAAAACATCCCCGCATTGGTGTATGGCAACATACCCGTCCCGCCTATCCACTACTCCCGGTGGGTGGGCAAATGTTTAAGGAATTTGATGCTCCGGAGTTAGAGCCACTCCGAGTAGGGAGGGATGAATCAGCTATTGCAAACAGAGAGAGGGGAGAGCAATATCAAAGGCATATGAGTGTTTCCGCAACCGGCAACACATTGTGAAACGGTGGACCCTATATCATCTCCGGGGTGAAAGAGAGCAATGCATTTGAACTGACGGACCTAACGGCATAGCGGGCGGGCCATCATCCACTGTCCAGGTGAACCGCTATCATTTCAAGCCTCTCGTATGGCTTGAAGTCATATGTGTCACATCTTGTTACAGGCTGGCCATGTCATTACTAGACACTGATTCTGGTTCATTCACCAAGCCATTCGGAATCATTCGGACGTTCCTCATCAGGAAATCTTTGGGGGAATCCCCATGATCAGGGGCAGAGCCAGGTTACTCATATTCCCATAGGTAGGCCTTATGTAGCTACTCCCATTCCTCCCTCCAGTGCGTTGTACATAGCTGGTGTAGTAAATCGATCCGATATTGTATATCAATTGATCCTATTCCGTATATAGAGCAAGCTCCCGAGTCCCAATCCTCAGCTCATGGAGGCGGTGGGAGTATGGAATGGCAGGAATCTTGTTTCGTGCAGCGGGAAAACACCACTTCCAAACTAGAGTTCTTGGAGAGCCAAAACCTATGCTATTAGGTTCTCGACTATTCCCGTCGCCTACCATTGCGATAGGGGCAAAGAGACTATAGGATCAGTAGACTACTCATTAAGAGCTCACTTAATAAGGAACTACTGTGGTCCTCCCAGTAAACCATCAGCTTATGTCTCCAGTCAATGAATGGGATAAGCCGACCCACCAGTGAGCAATCTGGTTATCAGTACAGCGTCAATCAGTAGACTAAAAATGTCCCACCAGCAGTATTCCCATATCAGCAGGGTAGTACATATTCTAGATCACCCCGATAATAAGAGTATGAGAGAAACAAACCTACTTATCAGAGGGAAAAGGGGCACTTCTTCCTCTGAACCATGTCTCCCGCTCGCACGCTCCTCGCTTGGCAGCACATATGGCAGCCCCTTCGGTCATAACGCCCCTGTCTCCCAGAAGCGCTGGTTCTCCATCGCCCAGTACGTAAGGGGGTTGGGCTATTCATTGGGATTTGAGCTATTCATTTCTTCAACATCCGATCGTTCATAATCCGAAACATTCGTTTTGTTTTAGTCTGTGACGAGAATATTGATCAAGGGAAAGGAACGAACCCTTTATCGAAATAGACACTATCCAAGGCCCCCCTTTTTCTTTCTCCCTCGGAACATTACTTCCGCATGAGCGATAGGAATTCCCTAGTTCAGTAGCTCCACGATATAATGGTAATCGCCCCGGCTGGCTCCAGACATAAGGAACTCCATGCTCGGAGAGCAGCGCTTGTAGTATCGCAAGTCGGTACGGCTCCACGTCCGCTTCGACCGCCCCCCCTCGATGACATAGCGAAGAGTCGCCCATTCCGGAAAGGTGTTGAATAGGATTTCTCGGAACTGGGTCTCACTAATCACGCTCGAATCGGTTATTCTTACGTGAATCGGATAAAGGTCAACTACCATCATAGTGTCGATGTCGCCCAATCCCGCAATCCCAGAGCACATTAAACGCAGCCTTTAGTTTCCTCGCGGCTGTTTGCAAACACACATCGGTCGCTCCGGCTGGAAACACCACGAAAAACGATTTTGGGTTCATTGATGGAGTCATTCTAGTTATGGATTGGAATTTGGAATGGATTATGTTCTTCCCGAGCCAAGCTCGATTCGTTGCACCTGGAATGAGTAGGCACCAGGGAGAGCCAGACACCAGAGAGAGCTAGACACCAGAGAGAGCTAGAAGAAGAGAATGTTGAAATGATTAGTTAGGGTGCTCCCGCTAATCGACCCATTCAACCTCCTGGTTCTAGACGTATCAACAACCCGATTCTACTGGGGCTGCTGGAACTATCGGCGGATAATCGAAATAGCCGCCGGTGGGCTTATAATAGGGTGGGTTGGTAAGCCATACCGGCATGAGTATATGGAATAAGAGTACACCCACCTTCCGTTGCTTGACTGTGAATCTGTTTCTGTGTAGGGTAGGCATCTATCTGATGTAAAGTGTGGGCAGGTGGGCGATGATCGCTTCCCTTACCAGCAAATGTATGGGCATTAGTGACTATAGTATAGGTACTAAGAAATAGTAGACTCTAACTGATATTCTAATACTGGTTGTTAGTCTATTCCCTGCATAGGTAGGTGGGCGATTATGCTTGGTATTGGTATTAGCTTGAATCCCGGTTCTCTCTTTCCCATTAATAGCAGACTCTAACTAGGATTCTATTGGTAGGAAATGATAGTGATGGATGGAAACCAGCATTGGTATAGAAATAATAGTATAGGATGGCTAGCTCTTCCACTACTATCTGATCCCCACCTGATTCCGTTTCCATAGAGAGCTCCCCTTTATTCGATTCCCCACCTTATTGCTTCGGTTTGAAACAAATCGGCGATCTTCGATAGGTTCCGTTCCTGGATCTGCTTACACCTTTTAATAAAGCGCTTGATTCGATCCCTCAATCCCCCGATTCCCCTACTATCAATGATTCTTAGCTTACACGGCTTTTCTAGCTTGGCCCTAGTAGCTGATGCAGTCTTGCCCCTTATTGTGACCCCCGGCTAACAAAGCACCCCCTTCCACTCGACCAGGCGGCTATCTGCTCGACCCGGCCGATTCCCCACCTCCCCCTTTCTCCCAGATCCGTGATACGAATGATTATGAGAGGAGTGAAACAGAAAGGGAGGGGTTTCATTGAAACGCCAATCGATGAAACGCTTTAGTAATATCCGAATAGGGGGGTCGAGAAGGATAGGGGGTTTTTGAAACGCCAACCGAGAAAGGTCCGGAGGGCAAGCGTCATTAAAGGAAGGTTCTTATTGAAGCGCCAAGCGTTTACCGAACAAGGCAAGCGTCCAGAAAGATTGTTTCTATTAAAAGGCCAACCCATCCTTTCCCTGTTGATCCCCTTCGGCGGGCCACGCGACACATCTTCGTTGAAGGGTCATTCTATACGCATTACCCCGAAGGATGGGGTTCCGGCCAACCCAAT
>Ga0099855_1000024_pt1 | contig 11298 bp, 10 predicted proteins | sample In4P11_FD_77057 | JGI IMG/M metagenome (GOLD analysis project Ga0099855, IMG submission 77057) | Clean room microbial communities from NASA Spacecraft Assembly Facility at Jet Propulsion Laboratory, Pasadena, California, USA -... ... | reverse complement strand
TCCTCTTTTAATTACTTTCTTCAACATAAGAATGAAAACATTATTATTTATCTACTATTGGAAACGTAATGAGTTAATTTTAGCCAGAAAAAACGCCTACGAAGCACTTCAAATGCCCCATCACGTGAAACAGAAAGCACAACTTCACTTAGATCTAGCATTAAGTTATATATACGAAGATTTTGAATCCAGTCTCTATCATATCGAAGAGGCGAATTATATAGCAACAACACTCCAAGATCAACATACATTAAAAAAAATAGAAGATTTTACGTATCCTTTTATATGTGCCAACTTTGGCAAAGTAGATGGCGTTACCACTAATGACCCAATTGAATCTGCACACTTGGAAATTGTAAAAGGAAATACTCGTCTTGCTAAAGAAATTTTAGAAGAGTTGCCAGTCTCAACGCCATTTACGAAATATTATTTAGGATTAGCCACCAAGAAGCAACATTTCTTTATACATTCTTATCAACACTTTATGGAAAAAAGGAGTGATCACTTTTTTGCGAGATTACCACTCAGAGCAACCGAAGGGTTAGGTATCTAAAATAAAAAAGGGAATAGGAGAAGAATGTCTAAAATGATAAAGCAATTACATTATACGGATCCAGATTATGGTGATATTGGGTAAGAAGCGGTGGTGAAAACCATCGCTTTTTCTCTATGTTGATTCACAGTGTCTGCCTCTTCCTTGGAAATTAACTGTCATAATAGGATGAAATGCTTAATATGATGGTACAAATTATCTTTTATTTGTCTGGGGTGAGGATACAATGGATATAAAATGGATGAATGATATATAAAATGATACTTGTCTCTGTTCACACCTTGGACTGACAACTTTTGGGAGGCGAGTGAAGTGCATGACTACATCAGAGAAAGAACATTAAAGATTGGCAGGTACATTGTGGAAACAAAAAAAACCGTACGAGTAATTGCCAAAGAATTTGGAGTCTCTAAAAGTACTGTTCACAAAGATTTAACGGAACGTTTACCAGAGTTGCATCCTGAATTAGCTAACGAAGTGAAGATTGTTTTAAGTCACCATAAAGCAATTCGACATCTGCGTGGTGGTGAAGCGACAAAAATGAAATACCAGCTCCATAGTAAAAAGACGACAACGGATTCAGAACAACTGTTGACCAAATAAGCTCTCAACATCCTCTCTAATTCATACATACCCTTCATTACAACTCATACTTCTAATTATTTTCTAATATCTGATAAAATCCAACAATATATTTGAAATTAAATGACATTTTTATTGGAAAAATGTAACGACATTCTAAATTTTATGATATTATATATAATTAGAGGTATTATGTACCATAATAAGAAGGCAAACAACTTTAGAACTACATACAAACCATAACATACTGACATGAACTAAAGCATGGTAATGAAATAGGGAGGATCAACATTCATGTTTTCAAGAGATATTGGAATAGACTTAGGAACAGCAAATGTATTAATTCATGTAAAAGGTAAAGGAATCGTCCTAGATGAGCCATCTGTAGTGGCAATGGATCGTAATACAGGAAAAGTGTTAGAGGTCGGCGAAGAAGCCCGGCGAATGGTTGGACGTACGCCAGGAAATATTGCAGCAATTCGACCGTTAAAAGACGGTGTTATTGCAGACTTTGATGTAACAGAAGCTATGTTAAAATATTTTATCAACAAAATTAATGTAAAAGGTTTTTTATCAAAACCTAGAATGTTAATTTGTTGCCCAACTAACATAACAAAAGTGGAACAAAAGGCAATAAAAGAAGCTGCTGAGAAATCTGGCGGTAAAAAAGTAGACTTAGAAGAAGAACCAAAAGTAGCTGCAATTGGCGCTGGCATGGATATTTTTCAGCCAAGTGGGAACATGGTAGTAGATATTGGTGGTGGTACAACAGATGTTGCTGTACTCTCCATGGGGGATATTGTTACTGCCCAGTCCGTCAAAATGGCTGGAGATAAATTTGATGAAGAAATTCTCCAATACGTGAAACGTAAATATAAATTACTAATTGGCGAGCGAACGGCTGAAGATATTAAGATTAATGTCGCTACCGTATTTAAGGGAGCACGTAATGAAGAAATTGATATCCGTGGACGAGATATGGTCACAGGTTTACCAAGAACAATTACCATTTATTCTTCGGAAGTGGAAGAAGCATTACGTGAGTCGATTGCACTAATTGTACAATCAGCTAAAACCGTATTGGAAAAAACACCACCAGAATTATCTGCCGATATTATCGACAGGGGTGTTATCTTAACAGGTGGTGGTGCTTTGTTAAATGGGCTGGATCAATTATTAGCGGAAGAATTAAAAGTTCCTGTTTTATTAGCGGAAGAACCAATGAATTGTGTCGCCAAAGGGACAGGCATTATGTTAGATAATATTGATAAATTAGAACGTTCTATTGTGTAATATTTTATACATAATAATGGTTCGCTTCACATAGAGAGGAGTTCTACAGATGCTTAGAGGTTTTTATACCGCAACAAATGGAATGATGGCACAACAGCGAAGACAAGAAGTGTTGTCAAATAATATTACAAATGCACAGACACCGGGATATAAACAAGATCAAGCAACACTAAGATCATTCCCAGAGTTATTGATTCAACGGATGGAAAATCGTGATATCCCGAATTCTCAGAATACGACGGTACCTACCATGACCGAAATAGGTGCCATTAATTCTGGTGTCTATGTACAAGAAACAATTCCTGATTTTGTACAAGGTTCCTTGAGAGAGACAGGAATTTCTACTGATATGGCTTTAGTACAAGGTGAAACGCCTGATGAGGAAGGATCGATCTTCTTTAACGTGCAAAACGCTGAGGGTGAAGTCCGTTATACGAGAAATGGTAACTTTACAGTAGATGGTCAAGGAAACCTGACGACAAATCAAGGTCATTATGTATTAGATGAGACAGGTAATCCGATTAATACCGATGGATTGGATTTTACAGTAACACCTGAAGGCGTTTTGGAATTAGATGGTGCGGAGGTTCCATTAGCTGTTTCCTATACTGCTAATCCGAATGACTTAGTGAAAAATGGCCAGGATTTATTTGAATTAAATGAAGATGGTGAAGCATTGATCGATGCTAGAGGTGTTGCAGGCTTACAATTTAATGTACAGCAAAATCATTTGGAAAATTCAAATGTTGATGCCGCTCAAACCATGACAGATATGATGCAAGCATACCGTAGTTTTGAAGCCAATCAAAAAGTCGTTCAACAATATGACCGTAGTTTAGACAAAGCTGTCAATGAGATTGCAAGATTAGGATAGTAGAGGGGTGAACATGTATGACGAGAATGACTTTTCAAGCTGCCGCAACCATGGGGCAATTACAAAAAAGACTTGATAATATCGGGAACAATATTGCGAATTCAAATACCGTAGGCTATAAAAATCGTGATGCGAACTTTTCTTCTTTATTATCACAACAGATAAATACAGAACCAGACCCAACCAACCAGATAGGACGGCTAACACCTGATGGACTGCGTGTTGGATCAGGGGCTAAGCTAGGCCATACCAATATTAACTTTGGTCAAGGTTCCTTACAACGTACGGATCGAAATCTTGATGTTGCATTATTGGAAGACAATCATCTTTTTCAAGTGGCAGTCAACGAAAATGGTGTGGAAGAAGTACGTTACACAAGAGCTGGTAACTTTTATTTAACACCTGTAGAAGGTGAGCAGGTAATGCTTGTAACTTCAGATGGAAACCCTGTGCTTGGACAAGGTGGCGATCCAATTGTTTTAGCTAATAATATGGATGATCTTAAAATTGAAGAGAATGGGCAAATTAATGTTACCAGAAATGGCGTGCAAATGATCGAAGGTGAACTTGCGGTAGTAGAAGCGGTTCGACCTCGATTATTAGAGGCTGCTGGAAATAATTTATTCCGTCTCTCAGAACAGTCATTGGAAAATTATCCACTTGAGGAAATTATCAATGGTGTAGGATTTGCGGATAAAAATATGGAAAGTGGAGCAATAGAAGCATCAAATGTTGATATAGGCAAACAACAAACCGACATGATTGAAACACAAAGAGCCTATCAATTTAATGCAAGAACGATTTCGATGCACGACCAAATGAAAGGTCTTATTAATCAATTAAGATAAGTTAGTTTTTATGAATAAGGAGACACTTGTATGTCAAAGGATGCAAAAGCAAATAAAACAACTAAAAACCAATCAGAGGAAAAGAAGCAAATAAAAAAACAAGCTTCAGCCAAGAAAGAAACAAGAGCTGCTAAAAAGAAAGCCGAAAAAAAATATATCCGCAGATTTGTTCCAATTTGGATGAAGGTTCTGATTGTGATTGTTTTAAGTTTATTTGCTTTAATAATCGGTCTTATTATCGGGTTCAGTATACTCGGCGAGGGCAGCCCACTCGACGTACTTAAGTGGGAAACATGGCAGCATATTATCGATTTTGTACGAGTTGCGTAAAAAAGGATCAGCTTTCAGACGTGATCCTTTTTTTATTGTAACTATCCCTATTTTAGCCTTTTTGGTATACTTTTGAGAAAAAGAAAGGAGTTACATATCATGGACATTGAACAAATTAAAGAAACCATCCCGCATCGATATCCTTTTTTATTAGTGGATGCAATCACCGAACAAGAGGACAAACGAATTGTTGGAAAAAAGAATGTAACAATTAATGAACCTTTTTTTCAAGGGCACTTTCCTGATTATCCTGTTATGCCTGGTGTGTTAATTGTCGAAGCATTAGCACAAGTTGGGGCAGTGGCGATTTTAAGTAAAGAAGAGAATAAAGGAAAGATTGGATTTTTAGCAGGAATTGATAAATGTCGTTTCAAACGTCAAGTCAAACCTGGTGATACCTTGCACTTGGAAGTAGAAATTATTCGAATTAAAGGTCCTATTGGAAAAGGAAAGGCCGTTGCCAAAGTAGAAGGCGAACTAGCTTGTGAAGCAGAGATAACCTTTGCAGTAAAATAAATAGTAGGAGAGAAGCTTATCGTCAGGATGAGCTTCTCTTTTTTTATTAAAAAAACTTTAGCAACTGGCATATTATGTTGTTTATTTGGTTAAGCTAGCATTGAACAAGAATTTAAGGAGGACATCTAATGGAATTAAAATACGTAAAGTATCTCTCAGCATTTTTATTATCGCTAGCTCTTTTAGCTGGCTGTGCGCAAAATGAGGATGAAGAAGCACCACTAGAGGAAGAACAGCCACAAGGAGAACAAGAGAACGAAGAACAACCAGAGCAGCCACAAGAAGGACAAGAGAACGAAGAGGCTCCAATGGAAGGTGAAGAAGGCGGTACAGGTGAAGATATAGGCGAAAATGTCGAAGAAAATATGGATGAAGCAGAACAAAATATGGAAGACGCTGTTGAAAATGGTGAAAATGAAATGAACGAGGAAGATAAAGAAGAATAAACGACAACTCCACACGTTAAAAGATGGTTCCCTGATAGACAGCGAACCATCTTTTTTTAAAAATGAAAACCTAAAAAGAGCAAGAAGCCGTCTCATCGGCATTACAGCAAAAAATAAGGTCTTAAATCCCGACGAGGAGCCGTCTCATCGGCATTACAGCAGAAAATAAGATCGTAAATCCCGACGAGAAGCCGTCTCATCGGGATTACAGCAAAAAATAAGGCCGTAAATCCCGACGAGGAGCCGTCTCATCGGCATTACAGCAATAAATAAGGTCTTAAATCCCGACGAGGAGCCGTCTCATCGGCATTACAGCAATAAATAAGGTCTTAAATCCCGACGAGAAGCCGTCTCATCGGCATTACAGCAAAGAATAAGTCCACATATCCCGACGAGGAGTATTCCTTTCGCAATGCAGTATGGAATAACTGAAAAAATTCAAGTCCGCTCCCCCGATAAACTTCATAGATAACGTCCGATCTTTTTTACGGAATTACGTTCGGCCACACCGTCATAAGCTACAAACAATCCAAAATAAAAGTCCAAGTAATCATTCCTGTTTCAAATGAAGTCTTACAATTTGTAATCAGAAAACAATACTGCTATAATTATTTTCTGACTGACCAGTCATTCTTAGAAAAAATTGAAACCATTTAAATAGTCAAATCGTAGGAAAGAAAGAGAGGGGCTTTATGTGATAGATGATAAAAAAAAAGCGCATGATTGAAGAAAGCATGAAGCTATTCTCGGAAAAAGGATTTCATTCCACATCTATTCAGGAAATAGCGGACAAAAGTCATGTTTCCAAAGGTGCATTCTACCTTCATTTTCAATCGAAGGATGAATTATTAATAGAAATTTATAGTTATTATTCTGAAATGATCTTAGAAAAGATTGGATCTATTAATAGCAGAACTCATGATCCTTTGGAGCAATTTACAGAACAAATCGAAGCATTCCTTGGTCTATTCAAAGATCATAAGGAATATTTGATGATGCACGTCAGGGATAATATTAATCTTGGTGAGAAAATGAATGAGCTAATCTTTAGCTTACATAAGCAATCCTATAACTGGCTAGAAAATCAAATTATCTCGATTTATGGAGAAAGCATCCAACCACACATTGTGGATATTGTGATCCAAATCGATGGCATCTTAAGTGGTTATTTTAAATGGATAGCAATCCATGATCTAACGTTTGATAGCGAACAATTAGCGAAGTATATTATCAACAAAGTAGATGTGATCGTCAAGTCCATACTCCAGGAAAATCAACAGCCGATTTTCACATACCAGGCTTTATCCATGTTCAAGGTGCCAAGTGCACAAGAGATAATTCAACAAATAAAAAAACAAATTGAAAGGAGTGGCAACCGCGAGCTGCTAGAAGCGATCCACGTATTAGAAGAAGAATGGAACAAAAAAGAACCAAAAAAAATCATTATTCAAAGCATGTTAAAGCATTTAGAATCCAACACCACGATAACAGAATCGATACGTAAGTTAAAAGAGTATTTATAAAAAAAGAGTCGAGAGGGGACAAACAAAAAATGAAGCGTTTATTATTGTTGCTGTTAATTGCAATCATCACGCTGGTTGCCTGTTCAGAAACTAACAACGAAGAGGAAGAACAAGTAGAACGAGTGACACCAGTGGAGGTAGGAGAAGTAACAAAGGGTGATCTGGTTATGGAGCGAAACTTTTACGGTCGTACGATGCCAAATCAGACGACACCGATCATTCCGTCAGTAGCTGGAGAGGTAGACGAATTAGAGGTTGAAAATGGAGACAAGGTCGAAGAGGACGATGAGATTGCTACGATTTCAAGTCCTCAAGGGAATATTAAAGTAGAAGCTCCAAGTACAGGGATTATTACGGAATTAGAGGCACAAGAAGGGTCAATGGTATCGAATCAGGATCCATTAGCAGTTATCATTGATTTAGAACAACTAACGGTTCAATTGCAAGTACCAGATGTGCAACTAGAATTATTTGAAAAAGGTAAAGAGGTAACCCTTTTATTAGAAAGTGCAGAAGAAGAAACACATGAAGCAGAAATCGAATATGTAGCAAATACAGCAAATGAGTCTGGGCTTTTTCCGATTGACCTGTCGTTTGACAACGAAACAACTCATTATAAAGCTGGTGTGATTGCTACAGTTGTCTTAGAAGATACTGTAATTGAAGATTCATTATTAATTCCGACAACCGCATTAGTAGAAGATAATGACGAAACCTATGTCTTCACGACGGATGGAGAAACGGCCACTAAGGTAGAGGTAACCGTTCAAGCGACACAATCACAAACAACAGCCGTACAAGCGGAATTAAATGAAGGAGATCAAATTATCACAAGTGGACAATTAACACTTGTTGATGGCAATAAAATTAATGTGATCGAGGAGGATTAATCATGAAACTAGTTAATACATCCGTAAAACGACCAGTCGGGGTCATCATGATTGTCCTCGCCATTATTGCAATGGGGATTATTTCAGTTCGAAATTTAGCGATTGATCTTTTTCCTGAAATTGATCTGCCAATTGCAGTGGTTGCGACTAGCTATCCAGATGCAGCACCTCAAGAAGTCGAAAAGTTAGTATCAGAACCAATGGAGGGTGGTCTTAGCTCGATAGAAGGGGTTAACTCGATTCAATCACAATCCCAATCCGGATCATCTCTCGTGATCATTATGTTTGAAAATGGTACCAACTTAGATAATGCACTCCTGGAAGTACGGGAAAGTGTCGATCAGGTAAAAGTCATGTTGCCAGACGGTGCTAATGATCCAAGTGTACTCAGGTTTAACCCTAACCAGATGCCAATTATGTGGGTAGGTTTAACCGGCAGCGATACTACCACCCTGCAATCAGTAGCAGAGGATACCGTTCAGCCTTATTTTGAACGTCAAAGTGGTGTTGCTTCCGTCAGTCTTGAAGGTGGAGAAGAGCGGGCGATTGAACTCGAGTTAGATCGATCTGCCATGACTCAATATGGTGTGTCAACCCAATTGATTCAGCAGTCATTAGCAGGAGCAAACCAATCAGCCTCAGCAGGTTCCATTCAGCGTGGGGATCAAGACCTCCAGCTCAGAATTGATGGATCATTTCAATCGGTTGATGATATTGCCAATACAATTATCCAAACCCCCCAGGGTGCACAAGTAAAGGTGTCAGATATTGCTGAGGTTAATGATACTTTACAAAAGAATGGCACAACACTGGTTAACAATGAATCGGCCGTCGTGCTAAGTATCTTAAAACAATCAGACGGAAATACCGTCGATGTTTCCGATAATATTTTAGCGGCCGTTGAAGATCTGAATAAAGATTTACCAGAAGATGTGAACTTAGAAGTTGTAGTCGACACATCTGAATTTATCAAACAATCAATTAATTCGGTAATCCAAAATATGATTTTTGGTGGAATATTTGCCCTACTGGTATTACTGTTATTCCTTAGAAGTGTGAGGGCGACATTGGTAATTGGTGTTTCGATTCCAATTGCGATTATCTCAACGTTCGTACTCTTATATTTCACTGGAGAGACATTAAACGTCTTAACAATGGGTGGTCTTGCCCTCGGTATCGGGATGATGGTCGACAGTTCGATTGTTATTCTCGAAAACATTGTCTCCTACAGACAGCAAGGGTATAAATTGAAGGAAGCAGCGGTCAAAGGGGCATCCGAATTAGCACCGGCAGTTATCGCTTCCACAACAACAACATTAGTTGTATTCTTACCAATTGTCTTTGTGGATGGGATAGCATCCGAATTGTTTACTCCATTAGCGTTAACGATTTCGTTTGCATTAATCGCATCATTAGCTGTGTCGATTACATTGATACCGATGTTATCGTCAAAACTATTAACGAAAGCAATGAAAGACCATGGCAGACGCTATTGGTTTGATCGAATCTTGAATAAATTGATTGCAGCATACCAGCGCGTCCTTGAGAAAGCATTAAAACTACGCAAAACTACAATCGCAATTACAATTGCAGCAATCATTGGCAGTTTAGCTTTAATACCTTTTATCGGAACTGCCTTTATTCCTGAAGGCGATCAGGGACAAGTTGGAATAACGGTTGAGACACCTACTGGAACAAATGAAGAAAAACGTCTTGCGATTACTGAAAAAGTAAATGATAGGCTCGCTCAATATGAGGATATCATTGATGTGAGTTATGTAACTGTTGGAAGTGGTAACCCAGAAGAAGCAGTGATGACAGGTGGATCTGCGGCTTCTTACCAGATTCAATTAGTCGCGGCAGATGAACGATCAGAAACAACTGCCTCTTTTGTCCAGCAATTAGATCAAGATTTTGAAGATATACCTGGAGCAGATATTACCGTCACAGAAGCAAGCTCTGGTGTCGGAGGCCTGGGTGATCCGATTCAAGTTCAAATCACTGGTCCTGAAACAGATGTGTTACAAGAACTATCGGATCAAGTCTTGCAGGTATTAGAAGATACAGAGGGGATTTATAATCCTACCTCTTCATTAGAAGATACACAGCCTGAGATGAACATCCAAGTCGATCGTGAAATGGCGGCCCAATATGGCTTGTCTTATCAGGAAGTAATGAACCAGGTCCAAATTAGTTTCACGGGTCAGACGGTGATGCAGTACCGTGAAGAGGGTGACGAGATGAATGTCACTTTAATGTATCCGGAAGATGCGAGAACAACCATTAGCGATTTAGAAAATGTTCAAATTCAAAATCAGCAAGGGACATCGATACCATTAACAACGGTTGCCGATTTCGAACAAGTCCAAAGTGCAGCAACGATATCAAGACAGAACCAGCAACGCCAAGTAAATATCTCATCAGGAATTGAGGGAATGGATCTTGGAACAGTGTCAGCAAATGTCGCAACAGCTTTAGATGGAATGAATTTCCCTGAGGATTATGATTACACCTTTGGTGGTCAGGCAGAAGATATGACAGAGGCCTTTGCAGACTTAAGCTTGGCACTGATTTTATCGATATTCTTAGTCTATGCCGTAATGGCAGTCCAGTTTGAGAATTTCCTGTTCCCGTTAATTATCATGTTCTCAATGCCAGCAACTGTAGTCGGTGTATTTGGTGGTCTATTCATCACAGGTCAACCATTATCGATAACCGCCTTCATCGGGGTGATCATGCTCGCCGGTATTGTCGTCAACAATGCGATCGTGCTTGTCGATTACATTAATATTTTAAGAAGACGTGGAATGGATCGTCACGAAGCAATTGTGGAGGCTGGAAAAACAAGGATGCGTCCAATTCTGATGACAACCTTGACAACGATCCTAGCGATGGTTCCACTTGCCTTAGGTTACGGAGAAGGTGCAGAAATGCAGCAACCAATGGCAATTACCGTTATCTTTGGTTTAGCCGTATCCAGTATTTTCACATTAGTGTTAATACCGGTTGTTTACACGTATTTTGATAATTTGTCAGAGCGTGTGAAGGGATGGTTTAGGAAAAAGCCTAAGAAAGAAAAAGAAGCATAATTGACAGCCTGGTGACATCACCAGGCTGTTTCCTTTTATATTTTTGTTAATAATACTTTCGTTTCTGTTTTATATCGTATAAAATAGAAAGATATGTGATGAAATTGTAAAAATTTGCAGATAAAAATTTTGCATAAATACAGTCAAAAAAAGAATTTATTAACCCAAAATATATAAAGTATGAACACCTCTTCAAGTGATTAGGAGGAAATAGTATGAAGAAAGTAAAGATAGTGTTCTTTATTTATCAAATGGGAGCTGGTGGAGCTGCCAGAACTTTATTGAATATTATTAATAATTTAGATAGAAATAAATTTTCACCCATTTTAGTTACATTAAATTACGATGGTTCTT
>Ga0099855_1000023_pt1 | contig 11304 bp, 10 predicted proteins | sample In4P11_FD_77057 | JGI IMG/M metagenome (GOLD analysis project Ga0099855, IMG submission 77057) | Clean room microbial communities from NASA Spacecraft Assembly Facility at Jet Propulsion Laboratory, Pasadena, California, USA -... ... | reverse complement strand
CTTTAGCTGAAAAATTATCTGCTGTATTGAAACTAGGTAAAGTAATTAGTAAACCCAGTGCAGGACATGTTTTATTACAAATTTTAGCTAAAGAAGAAGTTTTAAAGATAATTAATTTAATTAATGGTTATATGCGTACACCTAAAATTGAAGCTTTACATAGAGCTATACATTGAATAAATGAAAATGATAAGAGTTCTATACCTTGTTTAAGTTTAGATTTATCACCTATTGATAGTAATAGTTGATTGGCAGGTTTTACAGACGCTGATGGTAATTTTTCTATAACTGTGTATGATCGTAAGAAAAATGGAAATGTTTTAAGAACAAATGTTCAAACTTTTTTCCGTCTAGAATTAAAACAGAATTATTCAAGAGAAGTTAACCTTGACCAAGGAGGTCATAGTTATTTTTACATTTTAACTAAGATTGCTGCGTTTTTTACTGTAAATCTGTATACTAGAACTAGATATATAGAAGATAAAGTGTATTATGCTTTTATGGTGATAGCTCATAATTCTAGAAGTCATGACTTAGTTCGTAATTATTTTTATCGTTTTCCTTTATATTCTTCTAAGTACTTAGCCTATAAAGATTGATGCTATGTCCAAGATTTACACAAAGGAAAATCTTTAAGTACAGAGGATCTGAAGAAGATTAAAGCAATAAAAGCTCAATTTAACAGTAAGCGGAAGGTGTTCGATTTTTCACATTTAGATTCTTTAACTTTTTAAATATATTGCCGTGAGTGATAGTAATATCGCTCTTATTATATAACTATTTGCGGGAAACCCCTAAAGTCTTTTTGTAGGATATTGTGAAAACTTTAATTTAGTATAAGTGTACACAAAACTTAAACATCAAAAAGAATAGAACCAATTATTATTAGATAAATATTATTAATTGGGGAAAATGGACAATCCGCAGGAAATGAAATAAATTATAAATTATTAGAGATTTTATAATTTTGGTTTGAATTCTAAGGTTTATAATTAAAGTAAGATCCTCAGAGACTACACGTTATACCCCTCCAGCATGTTTTGGGGTTGGGGGGTGAAGATATAGTCCAATTTATTTTTGAAAGATTATAAGTAAATTGAATATAGATTACTCAACTGTATTTTCATTAGCACCATTTGTTAGTGAAAACATTGTTACTATTATAGGAATTTGTTTATTAATTGGTGCTATGGCTAAAAGTTCTCAAGTTGGATTACACGTATGATTACCCATGGCGATGGAAGGTCCTACACCTGTTTCCGCATTAATACACGCAGCTACTATGGTGACAGCGGGAGTATATTTATTAATGCGTACATCTCCTTTAATAGAATACAGTTCAACAGTATTAATACTATGTCTATGAATAGGAGCTATTACTACTGTATTTAGTTCACTTATAGGATTATTCCAACAAGATATTAAAAAAGTTATAGCCTATTCTACTATGAGTCAATTAGGTATGATGGTTATAGCAGTTGGTTTATCATCTTATAATATAGCTTTATTTCATTTAGTTAATCATGCCTTTTATAAAGGACTTCTTTTCTTAGGTGCAGGAAGTGTAATTCATGCCGTATCAGACAATCAAGATTTTAGGACGAAATTTTTTAGATTTAGAATTTTTATCGTGCACAGCTATATGGCCGTCACCCTCTATTAAACCAGCTAAGTAAGGGGGCATATTACGAGAACAATTAGAATATCGTCTCAATTGTCTGTAAGGCATAATTTGGATATTTTTATTTTTCATTCCATTAAAAACTTTAAACATTTTTGTATTGTTACCAAAAGATCATAATATAGCAAACATACCAATTGTTAAAAAACAATCACCTACTCTATTTGTTAAAAAAGCTGATATAGAACTTTGATTTGCTGCTATTCTAGTAAATCAAAAACATACTAAAAGGTATGAACATATTCCTACACCTTCTCATCCTACAAACATAAGTAAAAAGTTATTTGCTGTTACTAGAATAATCATCATAAAAGTGAATAAACTTAAATAACTAAAAAATCTTTGATTATGTGGATCATGACTCATATAGCCTATAGAGTATACGTGTACTAAAGAAGATACTATTAGTACAGGTATTAACATTGATACTGTCAATGAATCAAAATGAAAACCTCATGATACATTAAGTGATTCACTATCAATTCATCTAAAAAGTTGTATTGATACAGGTATATTATTTAGACCTACCTCAAAAAAAGCTACTATTGCTAAAATTGTTGTTACTATTACAGAACTACATGTTATTAATTGTGCTCCACTAACTCCGACTTTTCTACCAAAAAACCCGGAAACTATTGACCCTAATAGTGGTAAGATTATTATAGCTAGATACATTATTTAAATTCTATTGCAACACTTCCTCTTAATCTGTAAAATGCTACTAGAATACCTAAACCTATTGCTGATTCTGCCCCAGCTATTGCTATTACATATATTGCATAAGTTTGACCTAATATATCATCAAAGCTAAGTGAACTTACTAAGATTAAAAAGGTAATAGCTAATAGCATTATTTCAATGGAAATAAGCATTAATATTATATTTTTTCTATTTAAAACAAAACCGAAAATTCCTATTAAAAATAAGATTAAAGATAAATTCATTTATTTTATATATTTAAATCTAAAACGGATGAGAAGTAATGGATCGAACATTTAATCTAAATAAAGTCAAAAAAATAGACCAGAAAAAAGATTAAAAAAGCTGCACAAAGATAAACAAATTTAGCAAATTTAAGATAATACTAAATCTAATCATCACCTTTAAAATAGTCCATTAGTATAGGCACTAACCATATAAGGATAAACCAGAATAATTATGGAATTTAGTTTGAGTCTGTAAGTGAGCCTCTACCACCGCGCATAAAACTATCTTTGCACCTTCTAGCCGCAACCCTTAAATTACTCTCATCTATAGGTAAATCATCACAAATATGACGATAAACTAGACCAGGTCTGATCTGTGTGTCCAAAAAACTTTGTCATGTAAACAAAACATCTCTCACACTCGAAGAAGTATGCGCTAAATCTACCATATAAAAAATATATCCTAATCTACGTGCAAGATTTTGAAACACAAAAACCTGATTATAGTACAACTCATTTATATTCTGCGCTTCTCTTAGACCAGCTAATGGAATACGATCAAAATTTATTAAGCCGCCCAATAAATTTGTGTATTTTGGAAGAGATGCTAATGTATCTTGATCGTATAAATCATTATTTATTCAGTCAGCATCAAATGAATATCCATGTGATAACATGAAAGTTTCTAATGGTATATCATAGTGTAGTATGATATCATTAACTATTTCAATTGTATAGCTTCGTACCTCATTAATTTATCTTCGTATTAAACTGAAGTTATCACGACGCACATCTTCAGAGGTAATAAATATATTTATTCTATTTACTATAATATCATTATTTGGTCTAAAATCCGGATCGTAGAATAATCTAGATACGTCATACATGTGTCCATAATTGCCCAGTTAAAGTATTTTACTTGAGAATTTATTAAGAGGTATAAAGTCTTTATTATAATGTAACCCTTTTTTATTAGATAATATGCTTTTATTATAGTCAGATAAACTTTTTTGAGATATAGGTTTATAAATACTATTGGATATCTTAGACAGATTTTTGTTATCTACTTGTGATAGTTATTTAAAACTAAACATATTATGTAGTTTACCAAAATTTGTATTTAAAGAAGGAGTATTAATTTTTATTTGAATTATTTTTATTTCCTGTAAGGGAGATTTAACAATAAATATTATTTTTAATAATAAAGATAAAGTCTTACTATACATAAATCTAATATTATTGTTTATAGTATTGATAACGATATTATACTTAAATTGTGATTTAAAACAACTTAACATTAAAGCTGTTTTTTCTTTATTATTATTTATAGATACTTTATTTATAAATAATTTATTCCTTATTAAAAATATATTGTATATCTTTATACTAATACATAACTTTCTAGTTATAGGATGCCATGATAACACACTATTAACTCTAAAGATGAATTGTTTATTACTGAATAGATTATCTATTGATACATAGTTTAGGATTAAAATAGATATACATGGAGATATATACTTATATTTAAACCAAGTTAAACAAGTCATAATCAATATATTTGATAGCTTTATATCTTGAGAAAAGCTAGAAATATTAGAGATATTAATTTTTTTTTAAGATTAAGCATATGAATATTATAAATATTCAAATTATTATAGGTGTTGTAGCCATTAATATAAATATAAAATCCCATATATTTTTATCAGATAATTCTATTTCTATGGTAGAATTAGCTGTAGATCTAATAAAATAGACTGATATTCATATTATAATTAAAATTAATATAGATTTACCAATATTATGTATAAAAATTTTACACACATCTTTTAATAGTTCTAATTTTTTTAAGGATATTTTTTCTATTATTAAAAGATTATGAACACTATAAAATATAGTAAAGGAATATGGTATAACTAATATAACTTTATTAATTTTCAGATTAAAAATGCTATAATAGTAGCAATCATAAAGTTCAGAACATGTATAAATATGAAAATTAGTAATGATATAACCATCATAAAATTTGATAAACACAAGATGTGTTATCGGTATAAAGGTTATTACTAAAAGAGATAAACTTATAATTAATAATCTCTTTATTATAAAAAAATTCATACCACTTAAATTATTTAGTTCAGAATTGAATTTATATTCAGTTTTTGAAATAATATTTTTTTATTACAGATAAATAGTAAACAGGATTTACTTTAAATAAATATCCTGCCGACATAATAAGTAAAAATAAATGCATAAAATAAGGTATTATAAATATAATATATGTATATTGTGATCATTAGTGAACTCAGAAACCTTGATTATTACAAACAAGATATCTAAAGCTTTGTAAGCTAAAAAAGTTGAATAAAGTAAAACAATAAAGGTTACTCTTTAAAATAAAATTGATATGTCTCGTATTGTAAGTACAGCATTTGATAATAATAATAAAATTAATGTTGTGATTAACATTCAAGATCTACTGGATTTGAACCCCCCCCCTGCAATGATATAAGAAAAAACACACTTTAGTGTGTAGATTTTTGTATTAATAAGATATATTTTATCTTTTTTTTTTGCAGGGTAAGGAGAAAATATTTTTTTTGCAGTATAAGGCATAATTTTTTTATCCCTCTAAGATTAATAAAATTCAAAAAATTCTTATTCAATATCATCCATGTAACTAGGCATTTCTGATGGTAGTTGGTCTATATATTCACCCGGAGTACTAGTTGAAGATAAATTTTCTGCAAGTAAAGTTTTATTAGCTTCATGTAATTCTTCTTCCTTCTCATTTAAAGATTCTTTCATAGCTTTCTTAAGTACAGGTAAATCAGCTATACCTGGAACACGACCTTCAAAAAAATTTTTAACTTGAGGATTTTTTCTGAGATCATTTAAGTGACTATTTTTTTCTTTTTCAGAGGCAGGTAGTTTATTATCTAACTTAATAGCTTTATTTACATTTTCAATATCTTTTTTAAGTTCCAATATTTCCTTTTCTATTTCAAAACTTTCCTCCCCTCCCTCATTATTAGAGGAATTAACATAAACTATGCATTTCTTAAGATCCTCAATAATAAATGGATATGAAGAGAAATAATCATACTACGTCAACAAAATGTCAATATAGTATTCCCGATTCTAAACCTAAATGGTGATTTTCTGTTAAGTGATAAGCTAATAAACGTCAGAATCCTACTGCTAAAAACGCAGTACCAATCATCACATGTAATCCGTGGAAACCTGTACCAAAGTAAAAACAAGATCCAAATGCTCCATCTGAAATAGTGAAAGATGAAACTGAATATTCTATTCCCTGAAAAGCAGTAAATATTATAGCTAAAACAATGGTAAATACTAAACCATATAAAGCTCCACTTCTATTTCCCTGTATTAAACAGTGATGACTGTAAGTTACAGTTACACCTGATGATAATAATATTACTGTGTTTAGTAAAGGTAACTCAAAAGGATTAATTGCCTCAATACCCATAGGAGGTCACATAGCACCTAATTCAACAGTAGGTGATAAAGCACTGTGGAAAAATGCTCAAAAAATTGCTAAAAAAAATAAAGCTTCAGACACTATAAATAAACCTACACCCATATTTAAACCTCTTTGTACCGCTAAAGTGTGATTACCTAAATAAGTAGCTTCTGAAATTATATCACGAAATCATAATGACATAGAACCAACTACAGTGATGATGGATAAAAATAAACAGTATATTTCACTAACAAAACCATGAAATGTTAATACAGCTGAAGTAGTAAGAGTTAGTAAACTAATACTAGTATATAATGGTCAAGGAGAAGGGGAGACTAAATGAAAAGGATGAGCCTGAAAATTACTTCTATTTAAATTTGACATTAAAATAATCTCTTTTCTCTACATGCGTAATATTTTTTATTTGTGTTAATAAATGATCCCATCAAGATTATAATTAAATTATGTTTTTGTTTGATGTATTTAAAATTAATAATAATATTAATCTATTATATAGCCCTCTGTGCTAGAAAGGTAATAAACTCAAATAATCCTCATATATATATATTATATATATGAATATAATATTAATATTTTTTAGTCGAAAGGGCTAGCCAGGAGAGAAACTCGAATTCTCATTCTTAATGCATGAAATTAACGTTCTACCAATTGAACTATCCTGGCTTAATTTTATTTAAGGTAAACAAATTAAAAATTATTAGGGAGGATACCCTGAATTGAACAGGGAACTTACTGTGCCACATACAGTTGTTCTGCCTATTGAACTATATCCACCTATAAAGTAGTAGTATATATATATTTATGTTGGAGTGATTCGAACACTCAATAGTAAATACCAAAAATTTATGACTTACCGATTAGTCTACAACATATGTTATAATATTATGTGTATTAATCTTTGTACTACCCTTTATATTGTGTGTATTAGAATATTATTATCTCTTTTGTGTATAAAAAAATATATTTTATATATAAACTAGTTTTTTATTATTCAGTATAAAAATAAAAAAATAATTTTTTTCTTAATCTTTCTTTTTATCTGTAGTAACTGGGAAATACTTTACTTGTTTATAAAGTAAACTTTTATATTATATATAAAACTTATCTATATTTAAATATAGATGAGATAAAAAGCTTAAAAACTTATCTGTATAAATATAAGTTTATTATATATTAATTCATTTTCTATTATATAATAAATAATTAATTTCTCCTTTTAAGAGAACCTATATATTTAACAATCTATGCTCTATAGATTATGGGTAGTAAGACTTGAACTTACACGCAATTAAAAATACATCTCGTCCTAAGCGAGACCTGACTACCAAATTCCAGCATACCCATTAATTTTACATTCTCTTACCCCTACCCTTAAGGGATATAAAAAGTGTAAGTTTTTATACCCCTCTTCTCCAGTGATAAATACAATATAATGCTCGAGATAAGATTTGAACTTATAGCCTAAACATCTTCAGAGTTCCGCTCCACCAGGTTGAGCTTCTCGAGCTTATGTCTATTAATACTAGTATTAAAAAATAAAAATAAATTGGAGATATTAGGTCTATTAAAACTAGTTTTTTTAAATAAATTGGAGATATTAGGTCTCGATCCTAAAATAACGATATGCAAAATCGCAGTTTTACCAATTAAACTATATCCCCTATTTTTTGATTTGTCTTTTATATAAAATAAGATATAAGAGCCATTATCATAATGGTGTTAAATTAACCCAACCGGGGTTCGAACCCAGGAATGTAACGGTGAAAGCGTTATGTCTTAACCACTTGACTATTGGGTCCTTGCCTCTAGTATAATCATAAACTATTATTCCCTAAAGGGATATAAATAAAGGATTATAAAAATGTTTTTTAATTTTTTTGATATAAAAAACTGCTATAAACACTTATAATTATGGCAGTTATATATGTATCCGAAAAACGACTTGAACGTTTACGATATTATATCAATAAATCTTAAGTTTATCCTGTCTACCAGTTCCAGCACTCGGATCAATATATATAATTACATATAATAAGGCCAGAATGAATCGAACACTCATCTGAGCTATCATGAGCAGCTTGCTTTACCAATTAAGCTATAGCCTTAATAAGTTTAAAACAATAGTGCGGACAAAGGATTTGCACCTCTATATACTGGACATGAGCCAGTTATGTTGCTTATTACATCAATCCGCATATATATATATGATATATATATATCATTTGTTTTTTTTATCTAGAAAAAAAACAAATGGAAGAAAGCCCAGTAAGGGGTTTGCACCCTTAGTCTTCCGATTACAAAACGGATGCATTACTAATTATGCTAACCGGGCCTAATAAATAATATTTGTGATATGTATGTTATTTAGTTTATAATAAAATTAGTAACTTTATACCTAAAGAAATTAAAATCATTCCAGCTAAAGCCTATCAAATGGCTTTTATTAAAAAATCAAAAATTTCTGAAAAAAAATATAAGAAAAATTTCTTTTTCTTAAAAAAAATTAAAAAAAAAAGATTTATAATAAAAGTAACATTTTAGTAGTGTTATACTACATATATTTAAGAGTATTTTAAGGTAAGTTTCGTGCCTAGATGCATTCAGCACTTCTCTTTAACAAGCATAGCTTTCCTGCCGTGCCTATGTTATGTATATTTACTATAGTAAAGTAATACCCTTACTTTTTTCAACATTCCCATAAGGGGAGATGATGACTAATATTAAGCCCATAAACAACAGGTAAACCATAGGCTTCCATACCCAACTCCTTTCGTACGAAGGGGCTATCCTTATTTTACTCTATTTCGATCTAGAAGATAGAAACCATACTGTCTCACGACGTATTTAACCCAGCTCGTGTAGCTCTTTAATCGACGAACAGTCGAACCCTTCATGATTCCTGCATTCATGTGGATGAGCTAAGCCGACATCGAGGTGCCAAACTGCGCACTCAATTTGTACTCTCTGGCGCAATCAGCCTGTTATCCCCAGCGTAGCTTTTTCAATAAGACAAGACCTTTCCTTTCTGCGTCTTGCGATCTTTATGCCCCGCATTACGCGACTGAAAGACGTGTAAGTCAAACAGTAAAGCAAGATTAAGCCATTAAACTTTTATAGTAAATATAAAGATCATATTATTAGTATCATACTAATAAAACAACTAAAAACACTACTAACATTTATTTGTTAATTTTTTATTAATTAGTATTTTATTTACATCTATTTCCCATATAGTTAAAATCTTACTTAATATAAATATTATAATTCTAACTCAATAGAAAATGAAATGAAATGAATTAGTTTTTCAATATATTGAAATAACCAATAACAAACTAAAAATAAAAAACATCTTTGTTCTTATGAGAACAAAATAACTTTATCTTAAAAAAAAGCCGTTATGTGTTTGTTTAATACTTTACAAAAATTAACTTTGGATATACCCAGGTACTTTTTGTGGGATCTGTGCCCCGCATAAACCGTCTCCTAATAGTAGTCTCCATTACCTATTGGATAATTATAGTAGATGTTTACTTTCTACTGGTATGATAAACTAAGTAAAGGTGTTTCAATTTTATCTTATCAATTACCTTATACACTACAACCTGCTATATCATACCTGACCATTAGTAACAGTAAAGCTGCATGGGGTCTTCTCGTCTATCTAGATCTAGGCAGCATCTTCACTGCCAATTCAATTTCACTGAGCCAATCATTGAGACAGCTGTTGTATCGTTATGTCATTCATGCAAAGACATCATTTAAATGCCAAGGTATTCCGCTACCTTAGGACCCTTATAGGTAAGGCCGCTATTAACCGGGGGTTCCTTCAAAACCTAGCCTATTTTAGTCAACTAAGTAAATCCGTTAACCAGCCGGCATCGAGCAGAGCTCACACTCAATACTTTGATTTATCATCTTACGCAAAGTGCTGTGTTTTAATTAAACAGTCGTACAACACCATTATATGTTCCCTATTCTTTATCTGATATTAATCAGGAAGAACGGTACTCTTTCTACACAAAGGTACAGAGTCAATTTGCCGAGTTCCTTAATGATTGTTAGCTCAAACGCCTTCGTATTCTCTACTAGCTTACTGGGGTTAGTTTCTAGGTACGGTTGTAAACTAAGGCTTCAGGTCATCTATTTAGTTTTTTCCACTCCACTCTTAGAGTCATTAGTGTTTTTCCAGAACACTTATTACTCAGACTAAAACAGCACAATGTCTAACGAGTCATCTATTTAGTTTCTTCCCTTCAACATATAACTTACTTTCAGTCTTAAGGTTGTAACACTAATGGAAGAATTACTCATCGTTTAATCCTTTAGGACAGGTCTGTAAACTTAGAGGCCGTTACTTTTAATCAACACCATAAGCTTTAGGCGAGGGGTTACCCTTTTTCGCTACTCATGTCAGCATTATCACTTGGGTTATCTGGTTAATAAGAATACTTTTTTAGTAAAAGTACTCTTTCCACTCTCTTGCTTATTAACCACTTGGAGAATTTTCTCTTTATTTTTTTTTCTAATTAATCTTAAAAAGATTAAAACAGATTTGCGCCCAACGTTCCGCTACCCCACAAATATAATAATTCTCACTTATCCTTTATCCCTTGTTTATCCATTAACGGGAGGTGTAGTGAATGCTATACTATCAAATATTTATTAATATTTATGGACAAGGTTTCGGTATATTGTTTAGATCCGTTATATCTTCGGCGCTTTTAACTTAAAAATTAACTTTTTAATTTATTAAACCAGTGCTCTGTTACGAGGTCTTCAAAAAATGGCCGCTTCTAAGCCTATTTCCTGGTTGTATTTGAAAAAAACTTCCTTAATTTCACTTAACAATAATTTTGGAACCTTAAACTCTTGTTCTGGGCTGTTTCCCTTTTGACATACAACCTTATCGTACTATGTCTGATTATTCAACAATCATCATTGCCCTTCCGAGAGCAAATACTCACCGATAAAATCTTCACGATCCCCCGATGTGTACAAAAAATTTAACCTTTTTGTCTGAGATCACAGTTCTGTACCTGCTATGATGTTATTTGAATTACCTACTTATATAGGTTTCGCGGAAAACCAGCTATCCTAGTCAGTTTTGTCTTTCACTAACTTACCATAATTCTTCGGATATCTTTACAACGATAACCCGTTCGGACTTTTATAATCCTGATCATGGTAAG
>Ga0099855_1000022_pt1 | contig 11327 bp, 8 predicted proteins | sample In4P11_FD_77057 | JGI IMG/M metagenome (GOLD analysis project Ga0099855, IMG submission 77057) | Clean room microbial communities from NASA Spacecraft Assembly Facility at Jet Propulsion Laboratory, Pasadena, California, USA -... ... | reverse complement strand
TCCTGCGATTCACTTGATTGAAACAAGTCCACGTCCGGCAAGGCTGGCAAAGGCCATTGTTCTTCAGTGCCGTGCGCTGCGAGAAAGCGAGCGACTTCGTTAGCGGCAGCCTCAGGCTTAGGATACCCTTCGGACAGCTTCCCGGCTAGCTGTCTGCTCTCTGCTATACCACTGACTAGCGCCTTTAATCTTTCTGGCCCCTGCAAAGACGCAGGAAGACTTCTGGCAATATGCTCAACCGAATCGACGATGACCATATGTAGGACAGGCGCTAGCTGGCTGTCATCCAACAGATGCTTCCGTAGAGCTTGTATGTTTCGATTACTGACATCGAGGGTGTGGTCTACAGATATGATGAACGAAGCGCTCCGGACGATAGCTCCAGATCCCTCGCCACTTGTAGGAAGCAGAGTCACAGTCAGTGCGCCTTTACATTTCGAGGGATCTGCTCTCCTCGTCTGGTCGGGCCGAGCGTAATTGATATGGTTGCCGTTAAGGAACGTCTCAAGCATATCGAGCAGCCGACCCGGCCTCGCAACGATGACAGCATGCATGTTATGCGCGGAAAGACGGTCTAAAAGATGATATAAAAACTTGAACTTGGCACTGCAGTTCCTGTCCCACTGTGCCTGGGTCTCAGGCGAAACGTCTTGCTGCGTTAGAGTCCCAGCATTGGTCAGGTCCGAATGCGTAGCCACGTCATACATTGTGTTTACGAATTCCATAGCTTGATTCAAGACAGGCGAGTCCGTTGCCCAGTCATGAACTAGCAGCTCCTCAATCGTTTTTCGATTGTAGGTAACAGTTGACCTGTATTGGTCGCCTGCTGTAGGCATGAGGGGTAAGGGAATAACGAATTCCATTGGACCCAAAGACGGCCTGTCTGTAGGGCTTGTAGGCGTGTCTCTGCGTTCCTCGGCAGGTTCTGAGATGTGGACCACCACCTCTGCTTGTTGGATGTCAGGCTGATCCGGCAACAACGTAGGAAGCCGCCTAGACACCGTAGAATCTTCCGGGAGTTCCGACGGTTGTGGCATCTTATTCGGAATTATGGACGGCGATCTGGTACCTATGTCGCGCATTGGCGATCTAAGTCTTGCAGGCGAAGCGACTGACGAGCCTCGACTTACCCCAGACGACCGAGCCAATCGAGCGGCTTCACGTTGAGCGGCGTGACGTGCACGCATCCCCGCCAGTTTCTCACCCAGCGATTGCTTAGGCGTTGCAGGAACGGATGCTGTCGAGCGGGGTGACATGAATTCCACTGTGGAGCGTGAGATATCTGACATATGTGACGGTGTTTGAAGACTGAATGGTAGGTTGGTCCGGAATGTTTCCGGAAGCTGCGACGGTACTTGAGGTAATGGAGAACCTGAGAGGTTGAGGTCCACAGGTGCGGTTCGTGTGCCGTTAGGTTGTGCTGTTTTATCTGCAACAGCAACTGGCTCCTGCGTCGCTTCTTGCTGTTGCGTCTGCACGGGCTCAGATGGCACAACAGGCGACACAGGAGATCCCAGCAATAGCTCGAGTGAAAGCCGTGGATCCTTAATCGACAAGTGAGGAGCCGCCTCTTCGTGGGCTTGCTCCTTACGGGGCTCTGAGATATCTTTTTGTGGAGCAGCTACAGTATTTGTCTGCTCCGGTAGAAATTGCTCCTCTTCGGGTAACGCAGCCTCAGGATGATACGTTTCTTGAAGTTCCTCTCGAGGACGATCCTCAACAGCTTCCTTCTGAGCCTCTGACGGCGTGTGCGCCTTCGAGCCAGTACCAGTCTGTTCGGGCTGTGGTTCGGCCTCTGGAGCCCGCGATTGGATCGGGCTCTCCTGCAGCGAAGTCTCGGTGTTATGTTGTACCTGATCTTGCAAAGCTGGTGCTACAGTATTCAGAGACAGATCAGTTTGGTGGACAAGCTGTGCTTCCTGAGCCGATGCGTTGGTCGATGGGATTTGAACTTCGGGCTCGGGCCCGCCGCCTGACTTTTGGGGCTCGTCGTTAGCGGAAATCTCAGCTGAGTCGTCCTTGTGGGCCTGCGAAGCCTCCTCCTGCAGCTGAACGTCCCTCTGTTCTTCTGGAGCTAGTTCCTCGATCTGCGCTGAGCTTGCTTCGTGATCTTGTTGGTTAGCAGCTTTTGGGGGCTGCGACTGCGACTGTAGTTCTGATTGAGTCTGATCAGGATCTTCAATTTGGTATGGTGATGCTTCTAATTGAGGCTGCTGAGTGACTTCTTGAGGCAGTGGAATATCCCGATGTTCCTCAGTGGAAAGGGTCTTACTTTGTTCGTTGGGTAAGTCCTGATCCAGCTGGTTGATAGCGTCTTCGAGCTGTGGCTGCGACTGTAACTCTGATTGAGTCTTGTTAAGCCCCTCAGTTTGATGTGGCAATGCTTCAATAGGCGTTTCCTCCAGTAACTGAAGATTTTGATCTTCCTCGCGAGGTGGCTCTTCGCTCTCGTTAGGGCCTGATACCTGGTCCTGCTGGCTGATAGTGTGCGCAAGCTGTGGCTGCGAGTGTATTTCAGATTGAGTGTTGTCAGAATCTGCAATCGGCGGTGGTAATGCTTTCTCTTGAGGCTCTGCAGGCGCTTCCTGTAACGACTGGACGTCCTGATGATCTTCAACAGCTAGTGCTCCGCTTTTATCAGATTGTGGTTCCTCGTTTTGCTGGCTGTCAGTGCTTGCGGGCTGTGGTTGCGACTGCAATTCTGACTGAGTTTTTTCTGGGTCTTCAGTCGGCGGAGGGGATGAGGCCGAAGTGGCAGTTTTGTCGGGTGAGTCAGGGAGTAAGTGATCGCTCTGCTCCTCCTCTTCAGCAGCGGCCGGACTGGTACCGTCTTCGATAGGATCACTTTCAGGGACAGGTGCGGAGGAAGATTCAGGTCCGAACGCGGAGATCTCTTCTGTGGTTGATTCAACCTGAGGTCCCTAGGAACCATAGTCAGCACTATATTCCCCGCAAACATCTAATGAGGCACTTGTCTGCCTGTCCCGTTCGGTTGCCTCGGAGACAAGACGATATTTCCTTTCGTAGGTCGTTCATGTACTAAGTTTAATACTGACTCACCTCTGTAGAACTACTACTCGGAACGTCCTTCACCACACCGTGAGGATCACTCTTCGACCCCGACTGAGCCTGCGTCGAAGGAATATAGCTCGACGAGCCCGGCAGACTCTGCGAATCCGGAACGACCCCTGCCCTTTCAACGGTGGTAGGCACGACAAAGCTTAGGGAACCAGAAGATTCCTTAGGGCCAGGTGTCTCGACTGCCTGCGTCTCAGATGGCTGCGTCTCAACCGGCTGCGTCTCAACCGGCGTCTCAACTGGCTGGGCAGATGTGCTTGTTGGCAGCTGCGAGAAACGATCGTATTCCGTTGGATCGAAATCCGAGGGCTGAGTGACACTTACAATGTGGTCTCGGTTCGGCCGAGGGGAGGGTTCACGTTGCTGCTGATCGTCTGCTTCAAGTCGTTCGAGGAGCGGACTGGAACCTCGCACCCGCTGGTCGGCGTCTGTCTGTTTACTTTGAGGTGGTGATATCTCCAGAGCGGACTGCTGCGGCGTTTCCGCTTCTTCAACCTGGGAGCTCTGAATGACTGGTCGACGACGCTCTCTCTCGTTCTTTGCTTTGGCGGGTGGTGTGTCTATGGATTTGTTGGTTGGTTGCGCAGGTGATGCGCTCTTGGCGCCTTTCTTCTTGGGTTTGTCTTGAGCCTTCTTCTTCGCAATCCAGTCGCGGACGAGTTCCTCGTTTGCGTTTCGTTTGGGTTCCCAGGTCGGTGGATATTTCTCTCCGGTCACGGGATCATCTTCCCAGTCGATCTTGTAGTGAGTTTTGCTCTCTGCTAGAATGCCGCGTGCTTTATACTCTACCTCTTGCGGATCTTGCGTCAGAGGTACACTACTCTCCTCACTTGAGAGCGGTTTGTTCCGTTTATTTGGTCTATCGCTGTACGACTGAGCCGAGTGTCTTTTGCGTTTACGAGTTGGTGCCATTATATGGCTGGAAATGCCAACGAGCCAGAGTCACGAGAATCGAAACTGTTTGAGAAGTCCATGGTCAGACAGTTGACGGTAGAAGCAAAAGGCCCTGCATTCCCTCCTCCGACCGAACGACCTGTAGTTCTGTGTGAGTTTCAAGGGGAGGAGATGTTTACGAACCTCCAAGTCCGAGGTGTAGAATGCAGTAGATAAGATCTGATTGGATTGATCTTATCGCCCTCGTGACCCAAATCTTGGCGCTGAGGCTGGAGGAGAGAAGTTGGTGGCGCTTATGCTCACTTGACAGCGGATTTGGATGTGTGTCGTCTGCAACTTCTCTCGACGGGGCTTTCCTAAGGATGATGTTTGATCGATGGTGGACCTTACAAGTTCACCTCTGAATTACGATTGATGTAGTAGTGATGGTGCGTCGGCAAAGGCGAAAACGAGCGGTTCGGAAGATGCGAACGAGCGTACAAGAATCAAAAATAAAAGCGCCTGAAAGTGTAGAGAGAGTTGCAGCTGGAACAAGGCTCGTTGTTGGAAGGTTGGAAGAATTGTGCACACGTTTCTTCGAAGCTTCTGAGCTATTCGGGAAGAGCGTTTCAATTGTGGCTACTTCTTCAATAGTGATGATCCAGACAGATGTGAATTCTCAAGGGTTTCGTTGTAAACGCCTCATCGCAGTTAGTGTGACATAGCTACCATGCTTGTGTGTAATACAATTGTGTAGCTATTGTTGTTTCAGTGAGATCACTATCGCTTTCACAAGTGAAGACCCTCCAAGCCAACGATGCCGAAACTCATGCATGCTCATATCGTCATGACGCCCTTATCCATCATCTATTTGTTCTCGCCCTTCTCAAAGCGCTTGTTCCTCTCCTCCTCTCTCTTTCGCTCCATCTCCTTGACCAGCTCTGGCGGGCTATCCTCGATGAGATCACTCTCGCCGCTGAGCCCAGTCCACTTGGGCAGCCCATCTGGAATGTCCATGACACGCTGGCCGTAGAACATGTGGCATCTAAAGCAAGCACTGTGTATTAGCTCATTATGTAAAGACCTCAGACATCGACGTGATTTGGATCTCTCCTTACCTGGGCTTGAAAAAGGCCTTGTCCTCATCCGTCTTGAGATGGATCAAACTCGGGAACAACAGAATCATGTTGCGGCCCTCGTCCATGATGGGGCTGTGGCAGAAGGCGCAGCGCACCTTGCAGGGCAGCTTGTGCTCGACGCTCTTGTCGGTCGGGTCGTACCACTCGAGGCCGTGGTGGCCGTTGGTGAAGTTGATGTCCTCCTTGTGGAAGATGGCGGCCCATTGGAAGGGTGCGGCTATGCAGAATTTATAGTCAGCGTTTACTCATCGTGACAGCATGTCGGATACAGGTCGTGGTGTGCTTGTTATAGGATAGGTGACTCACCATGCTGCGTCTGGCAGGTCGTGCAATGGCAGAGCTTGCTGTCCAAGGGCTCCTGCCTGCTCAGCTGGTACTTCACCTTTCCGCAGTGGCAGTTGGCTTCATAGCGGGCCTTGAACTTGTCATTCGACTCATGGATGCTGTAAGGCGGGCGCTTCTTCCAGTCGTGAGCGGGACCCTCGGTCTTCTCCTGGCGTGCCTCTGCTTGATCCATGTCTTTCTCGACGTCCTCGGCGTAGCGGAACCTAGCTGTGGTGTGGAATGAAGAGAACGCTGGCTGAATTGATGCGCGTGGTGGTGCAAATCTGATGGCGAGAGATCTAATGGATATTCTAGAATTGAAAGTCCTGCAAGCTGCCATGTGTGGGGTTTTGTGGCAGGGGCGATAGGAGGAGGTGATTTCACTTGATCTTATTTGGCGTTGCTTCTATGCATGATGCTCCCTCGCTAGGGGCCTACGTCATCGGGGATCGGCCCAACGCCCATGTCAATGACCGCTGCAGACCCAAACGAGCTTTGACACAGAACAAGAACTCCATGCCCGATGCTACCGCCCAGCCCAAGCCAATAATAAACAGTACGCCATATGCGACTCATCAGAACCTCAATTGAGTGGTCGCTCACACATTTAACAAGCGTTGCGCCTCCTTTAAAGACATTCCAAACACGTTCACCAAGTAGTCAAGCCTGGAGTGCATGTTAGCTAATTCACTATTGTCCACAGAGACCGCTCCGCTTACTTTGTATCAGTCGCGATTCGCTGCTTGACGCTCTCGAACCGCTCCTCGGAATCCTGTTGCACCGAGATTCGTCTCTTTGGCGATATTGTCTTGATCCGTATCTTGAACCTGCCGCTGACGGGGCGGTGGTCAGAGACGCGAACCTCATGCCGTTGATAATCCAGCTGCTTGATGCGGCCAATCCCACGGTACAGGAGCCGGTCGCACCAGGCCGGTGACCGCTTCTTCTCGCTCGAGTCGTAATTATCTGTGCCAACGTCGTACTTGTACGTCGGGGCGAATGTGATCGGAGACTCTGTGAAAGCGCGAAGCCGGAAGCCAGGGTTCCTCTTGCGCGAGAGAAGTAACTGGTCTCTTTCTAGGAGTTTGCTGAGATTGTTGGCTTTCACGGCTGCAATGACAGTATCTCGAGGCATGGCATCGATACGATAGTTCAGGTCGCCATTGAGTATGCAAATTTCATGGTCGAGAACCATGGACCCGTCTCCTCCACCAACAAAAGTCTCGAGCCTAACAGACGAATCTAGCTCTGGTGGGAGAGCAGCGGTCTCCATAATGGTAGCGATGTCGTTGTTCCGGTTCACTGTGTGCGTCTGGCCAGCGGCAAGATGGCAGTTGACGAAGCACAACGAGCTGTCATCGTAGATAAATCGTACAATGAGAGCACCCTAGAAACAACCACTTAGTAAGATGTATCCGAACGTGAACCAGACGCGCGCACCTTATTGCCATGCAAACCGCCCATGCCCAATTTCACCTCAGCGGCCCTCACGTCACGGATCTTCACTCGTTCAGAGTTCTTGACGAAGACGCACGTGAACAGACCGACAAGGTTGGCAGTGTGCAGTAGCGTATAGGATTCTGAAGAGGGCATGTGATCCTCAAGGCACCGCATAAGATGATCTCGCCAGGCACGATACTGATGGGCCATGTGTTCATGATCCGTAGCGTCTTTCTTCTTGCTGCTCTTGAAGAAGCTCCCTGTTTGACGTGTCAGCCTGGTCATGAGATGGACACGGGATTACTGACTTGCGGTAACCTTCTTGTCCTCCAGGTCTACGAGCTCCTGAAAACCGAAGACAAGTATATCTGGAGGTTCCTGACGCCCAAACTACAAAATTTCAACAATGACGAGTTGTCCCTCATCACAGCATGGGGAGCTGCGTTTGACGCCAGTCCGTCAAGCAGCCCTGATAGCACCACCATTATCCCCAACGCCTGTACATCTGTTGCAACTCCGATGTCCTGCCCCGCCGGCTCTTTCCATTGAGATGGATCAGCCCAGCCGATCCGCAGTGTCCTGAACATCCCAGATGCTCTTTTGCTGCCCTCCTCTCACGCGATCATCCTTCAACATCCTACACAGCATATCAGTCATCACTACTCCAAGCCGTATGGCGATGATCCATACCGTGCGTCGACCCTAACGTCGTCACCCTCGACCTTCAGAGCCGCCTTCGGTGTAAGGGCGTCGATGACGAAGTGATTGTCGCAGTGGGGGCAGTATTCGTCGCTCTCGTCAAACTCTTGGGTGTCTTTCCGGAAGCACTTCTTGCACTTCTTGCAAGCGAAGGTCATATCGAAGCGTTGGAGCAGAGTGTGATCTTCGGTTTCAGCGTGGCATTCGGCGCAATCGAACCATTTGCGGCCTGCGTTGGGAGCTTGTCAGGGAGGAAGGCTTGAGCGGAGGTGGGGGGACGCACAGCAGGGCGAACGGATGGCGACTTGAGCGTTGAGAACGTGCTTGCTAGATGATACTTTTAGCTTCAGAAGCTCACATGGTGAGATAGACCACCATGCGTACCACATCGTGCTGTGTCGAATATGACAAATATTTTCCTTGGAGTTGTTTTCAGTGTTCAATGTTCCTAGATCAGGCACAGAACAGGGTCCAAAGATCGGCGAGAAGCGGCGGCGCCAAAGCCAAAACCTGGGGGACATCCTTCACTAGAGTACGCCAGCCCTGCCACCCACTGCAGTCACTCGCAGTCAGTGAATCTATACCTACACGGCTCGCATCTTCAACAATCGCTTACGACCACCCTCGAAGGCTTTGCGTTGTTCGCTGCGCATTCCTCCCTCCTTTCTCTCGGGCGTTTCAGCGTGCTTCCTAGTGCCGACTCGCTGAAACACCCCACCAGCGGTCCTCAAAGTCAACACGACACTGGCATGCGGTTGTGGGGTTTATCTTGGAAGGCGCAAAGGGGGAGTTGACCCAAGACGGAACACGAACCTCAGAGATCTCTTCACTACGCGTAATACGGCACCCCAGGCCCGATACAACGGGCTGAGAGGCCGCTCTAGACGGCGTTCTGATATTCTCTAGCGGACCAGCCAAGTCCGTACTGTTTTCTATGGCGAACCGGTAGCCCGTACTCGAGTATTGATTGTTGGAAAACACCACTGTATAATTTAAGGCGCCGTAATCGCCATAATGGAGGAGCCGCCGGCAGATAGCACTGATGGCTCGTCTATTGTAAGAATCATGCGGATATCGACCTCATGAACAGCTACTGACTGTTATGGTAGAAGCCGGTGTCGTCCCTCAGAAGCCACTTCGAGAACATGCTCAACGCGAAAGGCCCGCCGTCCACATCGTCTCCAGCCATTACTAGACAGGCGCCTCCGCAGGCGCACAGCCGTTTGGAAGAACCTGAAGAACCTCAGCCACGATTCAGTGGCCGCATATCCCTTGACGTCCCTAGATCGGATGGTCCACAAACTTCGACTTCGCATATATCCCCAGCTCGGTTGGCTGGTCCGCTGACTCCGGATGTGCGATCTACCCACTCTCCCTTCTTTGCCACTCCGAAACCTCGACCAATCTCTATGGGTCCGCTGTCACCTCCTAGATCGCCTCCTCTTGTTACAGTAGATTCACCTCGATCTCCGCCGAAACCTTCGAATTACGTGCATGCGCCGAACCCTTCCCCTACGGTGACCGCCACTCCTGGAAGTTCTACAACGTCGCGATCCGGATCTCCTCAGTTGAATGGGCTACGTCACGTCAGAAACCCTAGTCGGTCGCCCACTCCTGGCATTGAAGCGCGGCAAGCACCTTTTCTCTCAGCAACGGCACCAGCACCTACCACTACAGATCCGCTTAAACCGTCTCCTTCAGCAAAGAGTCCAGTTTCGAACAACATGCCCCCTCCGCCTCCCATCAATAGAGCAGGTAAACCAAAAATTGTTAGCAACCATCCTTCGGTCACAGGCAGAGCTTTTAGCGATGCATTGGCTCCGGACACGAGCTTAGAGCTCCCTGACGAGAGGGTTTCTCCGTTCAGCACACCTCCGAGCAGTGCGGAAAGTTCGCCTGACCCAAGTCCACCTTCGGCACATGAACGCTCGAGACCAAGGGCGCAAGCGGGTGCCAATAGCCGTGACAGCTATTTCGGTTCGCCTTCTGTACATCGCGGTGCACCTCCCAAGCCCAGGATTCAGGCATCTGCAACATTACCGATAGGAGTGCACGATAAGAGTTTGAAAGCGACACCATCCAGCACATCTATTGCAAGCGACTCACTGGACGACCGTCCTGGTCTTCCGCCTCGCCACGAGACTAAGCCTGTGCAGATTCGCAGTATATCAAGGCCGCCACCGCCCGAACCGCCTGTTCGGAAGTCGATTGAATCATCGCGAAGATCCACGGATTTAATGGCACGGCCCATAGCCACGACGAAGGAGGGCGGCTCCCAGTTCATGCCGCCTCCGAAGCGGATCATGTCACTTACATCAGAGACTCGTAGCCAACTTGTCGACTCACCCGGACCCGTCCGATCGCTCACAAGGAGTTCGACTGAGATTCGGAGAGATCCGCCTGTTTTTCATGCACCAACACGCACATACACAGACGATTCGGATGATGCGGATCAGTCGACGGACCGAGGTACAACTACAATGAGTGACTTTCCAGATACTTCGCAGGCGAATCGGAGGCCGCCTATGTTCAAGCGCAGACCTCATGAGATCCCTACTAAGTACGACACAAGGCTACTGACTGTCTGCGGAGAGTTTGTGTGCACCACTGGCTACGTAACTCGAGTATGGAGTCTCCTCACTGGTGAACAGCTGATGAGTCTTATTCATGGCGATACTACAAAGGTCACTGCAATTGCCATCAAGCCAGCGAAGAATGTTGAGGATGAGGGCACTCGCCTCTGGCTTGGAACGAACACTGGTGAAATTCTTGAGGTGGACATCCCTACACAAAGTGTTGTAGTCACAAAAGGAAATGCGCATCCTCGAAAAGAGATTGTTAAAATATACCGCCATGCCGCTGAGATGTGGTCCCTGGATGACGACGGCAAGTTACACGTGTGGCCTCCGGATGAGACTGGTACACCAGGCCTGTTACAAACGCCTCTCAGCTTTCGAGTGTCCAAAGGCCACTCTTGTTCCACGACTGTAGGCAACCAGCTATGGATGGCGACGGGCAAGGAAATTCGAGTGTTTCAGCGAAACAACGATACAAGCGCCTTCTCCGAGGTGCTGCAAAAACCCCTGTCTCAGCCGAACGTAGGGGAGGCGACATCTTGCACCACCATCAGCAGCCAACCTGACCGCATCTACTTCGGGCATACTGATGGTAAGATCACCGTCTTCTCGAAGAATGACTACTCTTGCCTCGCCTGTATGAACGTCAGTCCTTACAAAATCAGCTCGCTTGTTGGTGTTGGTGACTACCTATGGGCCGGATATAAGACCGGCATGATCTACGTGTATGATACCACCTGTTACCCGTGGAAGGTCAAGAAGGACTGGCATGGGCACGAGAATCCGATAGCTGGGATTGTTGTGGATCCCTCCAGCGTATGGAAGCTCGATAGACTGCAGGTTGTCTCGCTAGGAACAGACAACATGGTACGGCTATGGGATGGCATGTTGACGGACGACTGGCTCGGTAAGGACATGATGCGCCTGGCTGACAGCACTCTACTAATACGTTACCCCAGAACAAGACATGCAAGAACACGACACCGACTTTTGCGACTTCCGGGAGGTTTCAGCGCTCGTGATGACCTGGAATGCTGGCGCCTCGAAGCCTGGAAGCTTAAGACACGACGAGCGGGATGCCAACTTCTTCCGGGATCTTTTAGCGTCAAAGGAACCTCCAGATATACTTGTCTTCGGTTTTCAGGAGCTCGTAGACCTGGAGGACAAGAAGGTTACCGCAAGTCAGTAATCCCGTGTC
>Ga0099855_1000019_pt1 | contig 11854 bp, 8 predicted proteins | sample In4P11_FD_77057 | JGI IMG/M metagenome (GOLD analysis project Ga0099855, IMG submission 77057) | Clean room microbial communities from NASA Spacecraft Assembly Facility at Jet Propulsion Laboratory, Pasadena, California, USA -... ... | reverse complement strand
CTTGATCCGGCAATCGTTTGGTCTCGGGCGGGTGCCGAGGGATAGAGGACATCCGTTGTTGAAGTTGAGGTATTGAGGAGGGCCTGTTTGGACCAGACATGACGATTGGAGTTTCTTTGGTTTGGATTTAGATATTGGGGTTGATTTGGTGATTTTGTGTGCTCAGGTTGGCGCTGAGGAGCCGAAGAGCACAGGAGAGGGCATGACATTGGTAAAGAAAAGATTTTGATCCAGATATCACGATAAGACTTGCTTAGTTATGAATCCAGACATTGCACTTGATCTAGCAACGTTTTGATGTCTGGCTCTGAGGAGAGAACATGGGTTGGTCATGTGTTTTTTTTTTGAGGGGAGAGGGTTGGATCAGAACATTGAAGTGGGTTAGCTAGGTTTTGAATATGGATATTGCAGATTACACAGTGACTTTATGGTCTCTGGCTCCGAGGAGCGGAGGAGGCGAGGAGAAGACATTAAATTGGGCTGAAATGTTTGAAAAGTGGCCTCAAACAAACATAGAGAAAAGGCGATTGAATTTTGGACCCGGACATGCACTTGAATTGGCAAATTTCTGCTATCTGGCGCCGAAGAGCCAAGGGAAAGACATGGGTTAGTGTGGTGAAAATTTCGAACCACACTTGCAACCAGAGAATCGGTTATTGAACACAGAGACTAGATTTGATTTTGCGACTATTAAATCTTAGTCAGGTGCCGAGGACATGTGTAGTCGTAATTAGATTTTGGTGAGTTGCTGGATTAGAGATAAAGGCAGAGTGGCTGGATCTTGACTATAGATGTCGCGATTTATCTAGTGAAGTATCGGTCCCGATTCAGTGCTGAGAACATGTCTTGGAGTGATAAATCCTCTGAACAATTGTTGGAACCGCATATCTAAAGAGGATGGCTGGATTTTGAATATCGACATTGAATTTGAGTCAGTGAGTTTTTGATTCCGCGCCTCGAGCCAGAAAAACATTATGCATCTTCAAACAGGCTTTGAGCGCCTATTTGGCGGTCTTCATATATTTTATACATACGCCCTTTGCCAGTCTCTTTTTAGAGGTATCTTCGATTTGCGGAGGGCAAAAGGCAGAGAGACCATACGTACTTGCAAGCTAATTCTGAGCCGTTGGAATTCATATGCGTTCACCTTGAAGATCTTTGGACCCGTGCTTCCTCCTATATCTTTTTAGAGATATTTTGAATTTGAGATGAGTAGAAAGGTAGAGAGAACGTTAGTATGTTGATGATGTTTTTGAGTTGTAGAAGCAAGCATACACGCCTGCTCCTGCTCTTTGAGAATCTTCCAGTACATGCCACATCTTTTCAGATCTCCTTTGAGAATAAACATTATTGTCTTTCATGATTTGGATACATGTGTTGGTGTTGGTCATGTTTTGGACACATGTAATTTCAACATGCTCGTTTTGAAAATGTATTCGATTTTGAGGTGAGAGAAAGACTGAGAAATCATGCCGAAGTTGAGTAGATTATAAGTTGTTGCAATACACATGCCTCTGTGCCCTGGAGTTTTGGACACATGCTAATTTTTTATTTAGGTCTCTTTCTGAGACATAGACCGCTGCCCCCAGTGTTCCAGACACACGAGTTGGTGTTATCCTTGATTTGGATATATATTGGCTGGTCTTAGAACTTTGAAGATATATACAATGTTGGGAGAACAAGCGCAGAGAGAACATAGCTGGGGTGCCTCGGCTTTTTAAGTCGTCAGGGCGCACATGGTGTTGGTGCAGGTGCTTTTGGATACATAGTTTTCCGTGTTGTGATAAGGGGTACATAGAACGCCTTGTCAGCATTTTGGACACACAGATTGCTGTGGCAGGCGTTCTGGACACATAACTATGCTTTTGTAATGTTTTGAGCACATATTCAATATCCAAAGATAGAGAGAACATTTCCTGACAGTGTAGATTCTCAGGTCTCTCTACATCACATCAGACTTAGCGATACGGTTTTGGATAAATAGGTCGTACTTTATCGTAGTTCTGATCATATAAGTGGGTCTTCTAAGTGAAGTTCACATGCAAAGGTTCCTATAGTGTTTTTAGACACGAAATATTTAGATTGTCATTTTGTGCTTATGTTTAATAGTCGTCGAGGAAAGCAAAGAAACAAAGAGACCACATAGAACTCGATATTTCTGATTTCAGAGTCATTCCGCCGCACACCAATTGTAGTGACTGTGTTTTGGTCGCATGCGTGTTCTTTATCGTGATTTCGAACACATAAGTAGATTTTGTAAGTGGTTTACACATGTAATAGCTGCTGACAATCTTATATATGTGATCTCATGAGGAAAGTTTTAGACAGAGTTTTGAAAGTATTCAAGAGAAACAGAGAGACAAAGAGACCCTATAATTTGACGTTACAGATTTCTAAGTTGTTCGGCAGCACATCTTAGACACCTCCATCGATTTGAATGTATATTAGTTGATTTTGCAGCAACAGAACGCACATGCATCTATTGGAGTTGCACTTGTAGATATACAAGGTCGTTGAGGTGATTTCGAAGAGAGACTCCGTAGGTATTAAGAGAAGCAAAGAGACAGAGAAACCAATTGATGTAATAGTCTAAGTTTTGATTTGTTGAACTACATGCAATAGAAGCAGATGATTTTGAGAGCATACGTTGTCGTTCAATCTGTTTTGAACGGTTTGACTTTGCAGAAAGAGAACACACATGTGCTGCTATCTGACAGCTTATGAAAGCATACGGTGTTCCTTAAGCTTTTGATTGAAATGAATCTCATATCGAGGGAAACAGAGGCTAAGAGAAGAATATCAAGACGAGCGGTTTGCTCTTTGGATCGCCGGACAACGTTGCAGAAGCGGGAACCGGGCTTTTGATATATCCTAAATAAATGTTCGAGATATGTGGTAACGAAGGGAGCAGAAGCCACGATACGAACATGATAGTAAGCAGTATCTGCTTGAGATTTCTGGGCCGCATGATAATAAGATATGACTGCTCTTGACACATCCGATTTCGCCTTGGAAACTTTCCTAATGTGTTGGCTGATTTCGAACAGTGGAGCGCACATCGCAATTTTTCGGCGATGTTCGAAAACAAACAGAATTTCTTCAAGGTAATTTTAAACAGATATTCGATTATTCATATCGAGAGGTGCAGAAGCGCAGAAAGAACATGGCATCGTAAGTTATTACTTTTGAGACGTTGGACCACGTTGCAGATGCGGTGTATGAGATCCAAATACATATCACTCCCGCAGATCTGTGTTGGACCTATAGGATCTGCATTTGAAACAGCAGAAGCCACATCATATATTCCTGGTGGTATTTGGACACATGCTAACTCGAATTTGGTCAAATGTTTGATACTGGGAGGAGCAGGAGGGCAGAAGGAACATTGAAGTCATCTACCAGCTTCTTGAGAGCTCGAGTGTTTTGAGCGTGTTTGGCGTTGGTCAAAATGTTTCAACACATGTTGGTAGATTTGAGATCTTGATAGACATGTGTTGATTTTGTGACCAGAACGCACACATACGACCTGCTCAGCGAATTTTGAGCACATGAATTCCAAATTGAAGCCTTTTTTGGAATTAGAAAATGTAAAATATTGAGAATAGTCAAAGGCCGAAAGAAACATTGAAAGTGACGTTGAGTTTTTGGAACCGCACATCCCGCGTTCTTGGTGGAGGTTGAACACATACGTTTACTATAGTTATTTGAGCTAATATTGCAGTATAACGCATATAAGATGCATCTGGGAGATTTTGGAAACAAAGAGCGTCCACTACAGTACAAAATTGTGTAAAAAAACACAGGAAGCGGTGTTAATAAACACTGCATTTGTGTAAATTAACACAGAAGAAAGCGCACTTTGGCTAAAAAAACACCGCAAATGTGTAAATTTACCTTAAAAAGACACCGCTAGTGTAAATTAACACAGAAGAAAGCGCACATTCGTGTAAATAACACTGGAGTTGTACCGCAATGGTCCCTAAGATCATTCTAGGGGGATATTTGATGCCCGTTTCTTAGAAGAGCAGAAGTACGGAGAAGAACTATCTATTGCAGATTTTGGAGCCGTAGGGGTTTGGATCGTATGTACGATGGTCTAAGCCATGTTTGAACACATGCAATCTTCTAAAACATTTTTGAACACATGAATCCTTGCTTTCCAAGATCTGGACACACATGCAGCATTGATGCAGTTGACTTCGACATACATAATCTGCAGTCTTCAATATTAATGGAGAGAAGAGTAGAGGGAGAAGACATGTCGCCGCGGTACGTTTGGTGTTGAGTCTCACGACTGTTATAATGAAACTTGAACAGACAAGGATACACATTTTGCAGTGTAATCAGATGCTGATCTTGAGAGATGCATAAATTCGATCTGATTTATTTGACCTTCGTATCAAGCGAATGAAAACCTTTAAGAAAGAGAAGATAAACATCATCTTTCTCAATCTCTGTTTTTGGACATGCATTTGTTCCCCTAGATTTGAATCAAAAAAAGAGACAGCAAATCATCTGTAGCGCAATGAAGCCGTGTTCAAGAATAGCCGACATGTGACGACTCTTCTCGCGTTTTGGAAAAGACTTGTCTAGATACTGCCAGACTCTCCATAAAAGATCGTCTTTGAATCTCGGATACATTGGCGGCTGCAATGAGGTTTCGAAACTATCCTGGACTATGTTGTCAATTCGAACACATAGCACGTTCTGTAACAGCTTTAAAAGTCGACTGTGCAGAAGTAAAGAGACAAGACATGTGTTTACAAGAATGAAATTTTGAACGGAATATCAAAGAAAGGCAGAAACAACTGCTTTCCCTCCGTGAATTGAGAAGATGGGGGCCGGTCAAAGATCTTGACAAGACACAAATGTCTACATTTACATCTAAGATCCTTCGAGAAGGCTCACATGATGGTTGCATTGTTGATTTTGAGGAAGAAACTTTTAAAAAATCCTAGAGAAATCTGGCAGAACATAGAGCGTGCCGATGCGACCCTTGTAAACAGCGTAAAGAATAATGCTTGATTTTCTGGATGAAATAGTGATCGATGGTACATGTATCCCATCCACGACGCGACTCTCCATAGCCGTTGAATGGTTAGTCTTGAATCGGATATTACGAGGCCAGACAAGGTGTCATGACTTTAGAAGGAACCTACATGCAGGTCAGGTTGCGAAGTGGAGCTTTTGCACCACGATGAACCTTACAAGCAGGTAACAGTATCTTTAGCCGCGAAGTCTTTCAAGCCTAGTCTATACAACAAGGTATATATTCTAGATACCGGATAAAAACGTCCTATAGCCTAATAGTTTTCACCACTATCCAGTGACATACGCGTCACGAGCCCCTCTCTATAGGCATCAAACTCCTCGCTGGGGGTCCGCCCAATATACACTCGAGATTATTTGCCCAACCATTGCACATGCCTGGAAGCGTGGAGTACCTAATCAGTTATTCTCTTGTCCAATACTTTCTACCCATGCGGTGAATCTCCTGTTATTTTTAAAAGGCTGACTGCATTTCACTGCTCTAGTGCCTTGTCACGTACTTTCTTACTTCATCAGTTCCTGCGCCATCGAGCGAATCACGGTCCTCTTGAACAGCCCAATAAATACACTAAAACAGGACTCTGTCGCCCTCGTCTCAAAAATCGGGCTGAACTTATGTGTTCAGATGGTTCATAAAGCGGGCGCGTTCCTCGTCGGAATTGTATGCAGAGCGATAGATGACGAAGACCCGTTTCACATCTGGATTTCGTTCTAACATTCCGCGGATGCGTTTCAGATCTGAGCTCATTATGGCGCTAGAGTTGGCAATGTCAAAGCTGTCATAATATTCAAGAATGTGTCAATGTTATGAGATTCTCCGTATGACGCTGGACACGACAAAAAGTTCAACTGCAACTTCTTTCGATTCTATTTTAAATATATTAATCGGAAGAGCCAGTCAATCCTTCCACATACAACCATAGGACGTTGAAAACAAGGCTTCCCGTTCGCTCAGCCCTATTTAAGCAACGTACCGGCGGATTAGTAGTTAGGTGGGTGACCACTAGCGAATACCCGCTGTTGTATGTTTTTGCCTTTTTGCTGCTATGTTTCGCCCTCCAGCTTTTTCTTGGCTTCCTGCTTGCGCACCGAAAACGGCCGACACAAATATGCAAAGAAGCCTAGCAGCGAGTTAACGCGTACAGAACAGGTGCAGATGGTAATAGTAGACAGCAAGTTGTCTGCTTTGAACTTTGCTACGGCGACTGCTGCCACTGTACTCCACCGATAAATCGTTTTACGACTGTGGCCATGCCTTCAACAGTCCGACGTGATGTTTCTGCTCTGAAAGAATCTTTTTCCTTCATGCACGCCAAGTAACTAGGCGATTCTGCTTTTCCAGATAGCTGCCTCTTGTCGCACAGCAGTCCAAAATGGAGATAGCACACGTTTGAAGATGGTGACCGCAAAACTCCCGTCACTCATACTCATTATTGATAAGAATGCTGTGCGTGCAGCGACGCTGATTTGCGAAACTGTGTCAACCCCATCACATACCTTGCGGAGGTGCTCGCACCATTCACGACACTTCAATAGGGTCAACAAGACAGTCGATGACAATGGCTATCGATCTACGTTGTTGACAATGTCAACAAAGAACTGATTGATTCACCGCCTGTTATGAGGCCTGACCCACCCACTATGATACGCTACCATCATTAGTTCGCTCTCTATAACGCAACGTCTATCGACGGAATGCTGACGGTCGCAAGATATAACCAACCATGTTCCCTTCCCGCCAGCCAATCTATGTTCATTGCCTGACAGTCTTGTTCGAAGACGACCTAGGCGCATGGAACGTCTAACCGAGAATCTCTGTCCAGGCCGGCTTCACGGTTCCTTTGGAATCGTAGACGTATCTGTAGCACAGCACGGCAGCGACAAGATGTAATGTCCAGAAGTACCATGAGAGAATGATCTCAACCCGCCTAGCTGACTCGCGGCCTCTGAATCTCACAGCTTTGAACGTAGCGGAAGCCCACAACAGGCAAAGAAGTGCCCAGATGGCGATCATAACGAGAGCAACAACGTTGCTTGCACTGGCGTTTAAGGGCTCTTGATCTATACGTTCCGGCGAGAGGAAGAATGTAAGAAGGAAATACACCACCGGTACTGCAGTAATGAGCAAGAGCAGGAAGTTCTCCAGAGCCAGAATACGGCCTCTAGGTTTGGCCGTAGGAGCTTCGCTTGGAGTTGGATTGGCAGGGTTGGCAACTGCCCTGTCCGGCACAGGGTTCCGACGTCTCAGGATGTGAGAGTAAAGACCCGAGGGCACGAAGGCGGTACATCCACATACAAATATGGTGAGACCCGTGCACTGGAGGGTGTCCAGGGTGACGTAATATGGCTCCAGGATGGCGACGAGTGCTCGCGCAACTGCGTACAGGACCAGACACGCGCTTGCTGCGACGGTCAAGTATGGGAGACTGTCAGCGCCTGCTCCATTCGTTTCCTCACCAGCCTCGAAAGGCTTTGTAGTGAGCGCTTTTGGTATGACCACTAATAACTCCACCAGAACAAAGGATCCAAGGAACATCGCTGCACAGGTCTGCGTCAAAGGGGTGCCCTGAAAAGCGAACAACTTGACAATCTGAGGAATAGACAGTGCGATCGCAACCCATCTGGTAACAGTATTTTCCTTGAAGTTTTGGACGCTGCCAGCGTTGTCGTCGTCAGCTGTGTAGCGCTGTATGAGGATCCTTCTGTTTGCGGCACTCAAAGAGCGGGTAGTGATCGTGTACACCACAGTTCGTACCAGGACTGTCACAGCGTCGAGAAAACACATGGCTGGCGAGACGCGCAAAAGATGGCCGATAGCAGCGGGACTGTCGCACACTTTCCCACTTGGCTGTACCATGGAGTTCAGTGCAATAGGAACCAGCCCCCAAAACGCCGATTGCCAGGAGACCTGGTGGTCTGCGCTTGGATCCGCTGTTGTCTTCATCAGATATGACCATGTATAGGGACGGCTATCTTACCCATGTTCCTTGAATGGTTCTGCTGGTTGGACTGTTGTTGTATGGAAGAGTTGAGGTCAACCTGGAGGGAGGCGACACTCTTATGGCAAAGGCGGCGTGGAGTAGGTACAGCTTCCTTGGAAGTGTATCCGAAGTGCATCCAGTGTATCCAACTTGACTCCGTCGAGCCCACCATCAATTACGTCAAGCTGAGACACCACGCGTCTTGTGCTTGGAGCAGTATGAGGCGGCATCCTTGGAAGCCGCGCTGGACGATTATGATCAGTCTGGTTCTCATCGGTTAACACTCTGTGCAGCAGAGAAAGTGAGTTCAGGCTGCCACCCGAACTTAATTTTCGATGATGTCAGGCCTAGATCCATTTACCCCGGCCCTCAGCTGCTTGCGGTCCACGCCAGCGATCAGTGGCTTGCTCTCAACTGGAAGCAAGAACGTTAAAGGCCGCCCCGAGTAAATTGTACTGAGTGGCTGAAGCTTGTTAATGCATGATTTGATTTGGCCTTGTCACTATTTTTAACTCACGTTTCGGCAATAACGTATACCACATGACGCAGTACGGCCAAGACGATTCTTAATGTTGATCGAATTGTTATCATTATCATTGGCGAACGGGTAGATTCACAATCCCTTTTGCCTCATTCGTCTTATTTGCACTCTTCCTCCTCGTTTCCCTGTTTGCTCTGACCGCCACTTGGCTGACCATCGACTGCTTTGCCTGCAGCCTTCCCTCCTTTGATCCCGCCCATCACGGCTCCCCCAACTAACGCCAATGGTGCGGCAGGTGCGACCAAAGCTCCCAATGTGCCCGCGCTCACTATGCCACCGATCGTTGCTCCCGCAAAGCCTCCAGCGGCAGATGCAGCGCCTTTTTTGAATTTGTGCATCTCACTTCGAACTGGTTCTGCCAACTTCAGCTCATCCAGGTTGTACACATGGTGAAATATCGTTGCCGGCATCTTGGGCAAGTTGACATAACAGTACGGCTGCCCAGTGCCGCTGTGCTTTTGCCCTTCGAGGTAGAGCGGATAGAGTTCAGACGGGAACACCAATGGCTCCGGCAGAACCGTCAGCTCTGCGGCAGGCATGAGCACATGGAATCTAGGCTCGGGGCCGACGATGCCTCGTGCAACCTGCATAGCAGTTGTCAGTGTGTCGAAGTTATCGAAAACGCCCAGGAAGCGGGGTGATGGAGAAGCGTCCGAAGTGTCGTCAGTGCCCGATGTGATCGAGAATTTGTTGCCGTTCTCTTCGCAAAGCTCGTAGAACAACGGGTGCCAATCGGTGCCATGATGATACACGAACAGGTAGTGCTTGTAGCGGTCGACCTGCTCCTCAAATTGCAGCTGTCGGGCGCGCATGTTTACGTATCGGAAGACATGTTGTCCAAAATGCTGTTGGATCGTGTTGTTGGCCAGCAAGTGCAAATCTTTGCTAATATCGCTGGCGGTTTTGCCCAGCTGCTTGTAGAACTTCTCCAGGTGCTGCTCCGCGGAGCTGCCGCTGAAAGTCGCTGTGATGGTGGCGATCCCGGTACACCATTGAGAGAAGGTGTAACCAGCACTGATGACCTGTGCAGCCTTCGCGAACTTGTCGAGGGTTCCCCCTTCTTGCAGTAAAGGTTTGCAAAGCTGCTGATAGTTGCTAGCTAGTTGGAAGTATTGGTTCCCTTGTTCTTGAAAAGCATCCTTCGCTTGTTCGATAGCTTCGCTGAGCTGCTTAGTTCCGAGAAGCCTGGCCATGAGTGCGATTGTGGTTGCGTCTATCCTTGAGTCGAGAGAAGTTATATGCCGTGTTCATTCCAGTGATCTTGAATTGTGACCAGAATGCGTGCCAGTGAGCTCGTGCTTTATGCACTTGCTCTCGGCTGTCATCATCACTGCAAGAGTAACCTTGGAGTCACGCCACAGCTACTATTGTTGTTAGCATGACGTTTGCGCTGAACGCTTTTCAAAGCTGAGGCTACCAGAAAGGCGCCGGCGCCACTGGCGCCACTGCATAGTTCATGTTGTGGACTAATGTTTCCTGATGTGTGAAGCAAAGATAGACCCGGCATCCGGGTCGCCCCCTGATCAGAGGCATTTGTTCTTTTGTTCCTATGTGACGTCAGTACGCTCACGAAAAAGGGCGCAAGAGGACCTTCTGCACAGCCGAGCGAGCTGTAAGGCAAAACGCGACACATGCCTATGCCTCCACGGTCGGTTTCCACAGCTTGTCCACCCGCCTTGCCGATGGACAGCTCTCACCGGTTTCAATCTGCAAGCCAAAGACCAAGGAACTGGGATGAAAGGATGACGTCAATTACAAGGCCTCACATTTGAGAGACCTCTGATATCGGGACAGGAACTCAAGCCCGCAAATGCAACATGGATCTGACTCAATGTTAGTGCTTAGAGCCGGAGACATGTTTGCTCTGATCACACTAGTTAGAGATGTTGAACGATCATGAATTTCCTATCCTGTCACAGATTCCAAGTATGAAGACACGGCGACCTTTGAAGGCTTCTTGAACGATTAATGCAACTAATTAACACTGGGCCGCGTCATTATAGCGACTCATGATGGTGCAAAGGCGTATCTAAAGTCTCACAGTCAACTATGGCTTATTGCGACTACGTGCTATCAGAGTGATTCTCCACAAACCATATCATTCGATAGGGATGGATTTTCTCAAGCAAAAGACGTTTGTGCTGCGGCTATAGGAAGATCATCCTATCGTAGGCCAGATCAATACCTCAATAACTGATACGTGAGCGATCATGCACCACAACTTCATCAGATATGCTCTCTCAGGAGATCGATGCAAGTTTTATCCTTTCCTGCTTCCGCAAGCTCCGATGCTGACCTGCCAAGAGAGTCTTTAACGCAAGCGTCTGCACTACGGTCAAGCAGCAACTGCGCTACGTCTGCTTTACCCCGCAAAGCAGCCGTGCATAGAGCATATTTGACCCATAGCTCCTACGCATCTGGCGGTAAATCGTCGTTGTTGGAGGGACCTCATCAATGGCTAGCCCACGATACAGCAAAAACGCAACAATATCCACCTTACCCTAGTAAGCTACCTTTGGAAGTACAGATCGCCCTTTAGTTTCTGCTCCGGCATTAAGTAGCGCTTCAAGCACGGGGATAGAAGATATCGTCGCACCTTGCTCTATAGCCCGATATATTCCGCCATCTGTGTTTGCATTGGGATCTGCGCCTCGCGATAGCAGACTTTGGACCATATCCAGATCATTCGAGCAAGTAGCTAGACTAAACATAGAAGTCAGAACGTCTTTACAGATGCTATACTGTTGCTGACCAACCAAACTTGATAAACATCATGGTGACTTACATTAACACATCTCCCAGGTGCCCCACATTGAGATCTACATCCCACCCTTCCACATAAAGTTTGTTGAAAACATATTTGCTTCTTCCCTATAGGGTTGCGCAAACGACGTCGGTACTGATTCAACGCCCGCTATCTATAAGCGTTTCAACTGTCGCAGGGTGATTAGCGAGTGCTGCTGCTGCTGCAGCGCACGCGTCCTCTAGGCCAGGGAACAGAACAGTGTTTTGATTCCAGGGACGAGCTACCAAAGAGTTGGAATTTGAGAAAGAAGGGATAGAATAGCAATCACGACAGATATGAGCCTGTGAAGTAATTCACAGATCCTTGCCTAGTCGGTCATGACTGGAACGACATAGGCTTGCTGGATATCTTTCGAAATCGATAAAGGGGGGTAAAGCCCGCTATTAAAACATTAAAATATGTTTGCGCATCTTTAATGATTAGGTACTCCACGCTTCCAGGCATGTGCAATGGTTGGGCAAATAATCTCGAGTGTAT
>Ga0099855_1000017_pt1 | contig 12501 bp, 5 predicted proteins | sample In4P11_FD_77057 | JGI IMG/M metagenome (GOLD analysis project Ga0099855, IMG submission 77057) | Clean room microbial communities from NASA Spacecraft Assembly Facility at Jet Propulsion Laboratory, Pasadena, California, USA -... ... | reverse complement strand
GACACTAGCTACAGCAACTCCAGGAGCCAAGAGTCGGGACGCCGCTCTTGGGCGGACGTAGCCAGAGACCCCGAAATCTCAGATAGCGGTGGCAGCCGACCCCTGAACCCTGCTAAGTCTCGGCCTAGACCGTCGACTAAGCCAAAAGAAGACAACCGAATCTTCATAGCCATCTCTGACCCAGCAAGACGGCTGCAACAACCCTCACCCTTTGCAGTGAGGCAAGCAATATGCAAAAACATGGGAGGAATTACCCTTAGTAACATACCCTCAGCGTCGCCAATTAACACAGGCTGGGCGATCACCCCAGCAAACCAGACAGTTCGGGACCGACTTCTAACTCAAGAAAACCGGGAACTTCTAGCAAGAGCGCTAGATGGAGACGCAGTGAGGGTCCCAGAACGCTGGATCAACTACGCAGTACAAGGAGTACCCAGCTCATTCCGTACTCTAGACAGCACAGAAATACCTACCACCACCCAGCTAGTAGAGGAAGAGGTCTTCTCACAAACAGGCAAGCAGCCAGTCAGCTGCAGGACCTCGCGGCACGGAGCAAATCAGAATGGCCTTACTACCTGGATTGTATCGTACAAGGAGCCAGTCCGCTCGTTCCGACTCTTTGGCTCCAGCCAATTCTCAAAAGAAATCCACAAGCACCCAACTATACAGCGACATAACCCAGGCTGCCAGCAGTACTGCAACGCTGCCCGCTGTACTCGAGTCGCCCGCTGTGAGCACTGTGGGGATCGCACTGACAGACATCAAGGGCTCTTTGGGGACGACTGCCCTCACAAAGCCAAGTGTGCTAACTGCTATGGCCCACACCCAGCTAGCCACTCAAACTGCCCTGCTGCCCCTCGCCGGGTGCGCGGACACATAATCAAACCTACCAGGGCAGAACTAAACGCTGTCCGCCGCGCAGGCAGAGCGACATACCAGCACCTCTACAGGACGTTAGAGGAGTCCCTTAACCAGGCGACGCTACAGCATAGGGACCTCCCCTTAGCAGCCACCCAGGAGATTCCAGGCCCATCCTCTCCTCCCTGTAGGCAAGCACCAGAGGAGAATAACAGGGCAGCTACAGCTAGAACGATTAGCGCTTCCCAAGCATCTCCACCTACCACGAGCAGGGAAAAGAGACCAAGACGGGCTGCCGCAGGCCGCACCAATCTAAATGTTAGAGACATGTCAGCTAACAGTCTGCGCCCACGATCAACTATCTACACTGACCCCTCAACCTCAGAGAGAGAGGACACCAGCATGAGCGATGAGTCACCAACTACATGTTAGGACACCCACACACACCATCTGCCTACAACAGGCAACAACAACCCAGCCAGCAGGGTAACCAACTCCGCATATGCTGGGCCAACGTCGGCAGGAGCTCTCCCTGTCACATTACAATACTAGAAGCATCCTTCCAGAAGGGCATAGACGTCATATGCGTCCAAGAGCCTTTCACCTGTGCTAACTCAAAGACCTCTACCCACCCTGGTTTTAGGCACCTTGCGCCTATTAGCACCTGGGACAATCCTCATGCACTAGGTGCAACCCGCCCTAGGGTTGGTTGGTTGGTTGGTATTCATTTTACGTCTGTTGATGGGGATTAAGTCCAACATCTCGCCTCCCGAAGGGCATATACGACGTGCTAAGCTATGGAATTACAGTGCTGTTACACTACCCTAGAAAGCATTTCTTGCCTGCGCGGGTATTGCTACCATTTCAGAGCTGCAGCTCCTCTTCCAGTTGAGGAGACTGAGCGAGGTATGTACATTAGGGTGGTTTCCTTGCATTCTGAGGCATCAGTGTGCCGAGAGAGGGAAAGAAGAGAGAGAAGAAAAGGGGGAGGAAGAGAGAGAGAGAGAGAGAGAGAGAGAGAGAGAGTGTGTGTGTGTGTCTGTTAGGGGGAGGTTAGGTTGTCGCAGCTGTTCTGCTAGACCCGGTTCTGCTAGGTGCTGTATTGCTTGCTGCTGTTGCAGGGCTGCAGAAACTAGCGAGGGCAGATCTTGGTGTAGTACTGTGTGAGTCTGACAAAGGCTTCAAAGGCCTCTGAGTCTCTTACCAGTGTTGCAGTGTACGCTAGGCTATCGGCCTGGCCAGATGGTGGTATAGGTGGTCGTAGCGGCCATCTGCTAAAGGTCCCCTGGGTCTTCCGGCAAAGCACGAGGTGCTCTGGTGTCTTGTCCTGTCGGCATGAGCAGGTGAGGTTCGTATCCTTGTGGTTGTACTTCCGGTGATACCAGGCGAAATCTCCATGTCTAGTCCGGATAGAAAGCATTTTGGCTAGAACGTCTCTTGGTAGGTCGAGCTCTTTTGGACTGCTGCGTGGTGCATAGTCTAGGTCCCAGCTTTTGTACCATTTTGAGAGCTTAGTCTTCTTTTCTGACCACCAGGTCTGTTGTGTGTGTCGCAGTGTCTTGCGGGCTATTGTCTTGATGCCTGAGAGTGTAGGCATAGCAGCTTTTCTAGTTAGGGGTGACGGGTGCTGGGCTTCTAGGTTAGCTAGTCTGTCTGCCGCCTCGTTCCCTTCAATGCCTAGGTGTCCTGGGGCCCACTTGACAGAGACATCGTGTGTCTCCATGGCTCCATGGCACTCCAGGAAGGCCCATTGAGAGGTAGGGGGTGCATCGCCCCTAAGACACCATATTACTGAGGTGCTGTCTATGCACAGCCAGATTCGGCAGGTGCGGAGCTCTAGTTGTCTTATCGTGTGCTGGAGGCCTCTCCATGCTCCTATTGCCTCAGCGTCAAAGACGTGAGAAGTAGGGCTGAGTGACCCGCGTCCTGTTTGTAGCTGCTTTCCGTTTTGATATACTGCAAAGCCGTAGGTGACCCGCTTCTCTCCTTCTTTTGTGTACTGTTCAGAGCCATCTGAGAAGACAGTGACATCCTGTGGTGGGAGCTGGGCCCACCACTGCTTGAAAGCTAGGGCTGCAGTCTTCTTGTCTGTGCCAAGCGTTGGGTCTGTTCGGCAGCCAGCTGAGTAGTGAGGGGCTGTCAGAGTCGTCCTAGGGATCTCTGGTAGGAGAGATGCCATCTGCTGGACTTTAGTCTTGAGTCGCTGGGGCTGTCCGGTCTTGACTCCCCTGTTCACTGTGGGTACCAACGTGCGCCTAGTAAGAGGGTGGTCTGCATCTGTGGTCCGCAGATGGGTTGCGAATCTGAGTTTGGCTTCTTCTAGTGCTACTGCTGCTGGCAATAGCCCGGATTCTCGGAAGAGCGCAGCTATAGGAGTCGTCCTCCACACTGGTAAGATACCTCTTGCTGCTATAGCTAGTGTTTTGTCTATAGCAGCTACGTGCCATTCAATGTAGGCGCTGACCTCTTGCGGCCCGCCTGGTTTGAGTGCGGTTGGCCGTTTAGTGCGGCCTCTATACCAGCACTCACTCCCGTACAGGAGTGACGGGTATACACAGGCGATGGTAGCTTTGCGGAGGGAGCTGGCTGGTGGTCCATAGGTAGTCCGGGCTAGGCTGCGGATGTGATAGGCCACCTTAGCAGCTTTTGCAGTGCGCGTGGCTACATGTCGTCTGAAGGTGAGTCTGCGGTCAAACCACACTCCTAGCCAGCGCAGGGCCGGCTGGCTGTGCTCTCCGCCTGGGAGGATAGGGTAGATCGTGAGCTGCTCGTCAACTACACAGGGAGGGGCGTAGTTGCTCCGCTGCCTAGTTAGGTGTATCATTTCCTGCTTTTCTGGAGCAAAGGTGACCTTGTTAGCCTCTCCCCAGGCCTTAATCTGCCTCAGGTCTGATGCTAGGAGCCTGACGTTGTCGTCCATAGAGTGCGAGGCCCGGTACAGACATATGTCGTCTGCATATCCAAACCTCCGTTCTGTGTCCATAGACAGTAGCTCGGCTAGGTACAATGTGTACAAGATTGGGGAAAGAGGCGAGCCTTGGGGTGTGCCACAAGCGACAGGGTAGCTAGGTGTCGTGACCTGACCAAGGCGGACTTGGACCCTACGATCCGTAAGGAACGAGTCCACAAAGAGTATGGTCCTTTGTGGCCAGCCTTGTTGGACCATGCGGTGTAGCAGGCGGTTCTTAAGGAGCGCGTCAAAGGCGCCTTGAACATCTAGGGTAACCATTGTGACGTGTTTTCGGTTTATCCATGCTGCTTCAGTGTCGTGAGTGAATGCTGCAGTAAGGTCTGCTGCCGAGCGCTTTGGAAGGGCGCCGCCGTGCTGTGGGCTGAGGATCTTGTGTGTCATAGCGGTCCACGCAATCCGTCTGGCCACTGTTCGCTCGAGCCCTTTTCCAATGCAGGAGAGAAGCGCTATAGGTCTCCAGGAGCGGGGCGATGTTTGGTCTGTCTTCCCTGTCTTAGGTATCATTGCCACCTCAGCCAGCTTCCACTGTGCTGGGAAGTGGTTGAGCTCGAGGCATCGCTGGAAGATTCTTCGTACGAGTTCCCCCACCTGAGCCCAGCAGGCGCGAAGTAGTCGCACAGTAGAGCAGTCAGTGCCTGGCGAGGTGCTGGAGACTCCTATCGTGTTTCGATCAGCTTCTTCTAATGAGATGTGAGTGCTCCACGGGAGGGTAGTCGTGGCCTCCTGGTCTGGGTAGTGTCTGAGGTCGTCTTCTGCTGTGTACCTGTTGAGGACCTCTTCCCTAAGAGTCTCTGCCTTCTCTAGGGGGTCTGATATTGTTGTGTTGTTCACTATAAGGGGAGTGTCCTGATTCTGTGGTGTGAGCTTGTGCCAAGCAATGATCTTGAACAGGTCCTTGTCGTTCTTAGCGTTGTCGATGACATGCCTCCAATACTGCCTCTTGGCCTGTCGGACTGTGGTCTTGAAGGCCTGTCTCTCCTCTAGCAGACTGCTAGAGCAGAGTTGTCTGGCACGTTTGTAGGTCTGGTAGGCCATTTTGCACTCCCTCGTCCACCATGGTGCCGCGCGGCCTTCCTTGCGCTTAAGCTTGCCTGCTGACTGAACAGAGTGCTGTATAGTGTCTGTAAGCAGCGCAACACATTCATCTAGCTGTGCCGTATCGTGCGTCGCGAGCGGGTCTAGGATGTTTTGGACACCTATTTCTACCAGCCCACTGAACCTAGGTAGGCTCGCCTCTGGGACTCTGTAGTGATACTGTTCTAGATTCGGAGTGCCTGCAGTGGGGACAGGGATAGAGGTTACTATTGTCTCGTGGTCTGAGCCGCTGTGCATGCTAGCATCAACAGCAGACTGGGCAAAGGGAATGTTAGAGAAGGTAAGGTCAAGGACGTGGCCGGCGCAGTGCGTTGGCTGCCCTGGCACGCCAATGTAGTCCATAGAGGCCCTGGCGGCCCATCTAGCTAGCTCCACGCCTCTGTTGGCTGCAGTGACAGTAGGCTCGAAGGTCTCGTGTCTAGCGTTGAAGTCTCCTCCCACAAGGCAGAGTGGAGGGGGTATAAGATGTGTGACGTATTGGATAACATGTGGGGTGTGTGGCCGTCTGTAGCAGTTGAGTATCGCTACTCCATTTACTACTGCCCACAGCATGTCTGGGTGGTTGAGGCTCTCCCTAGCTTGGTATCGTAGGTGGCGTCCTTTGCGGATGTAGGTCATCACCCGAGGGCGGGCCGAGCCTGATGTGTTAGGGCTGTCCCAGGAGCTTATAGGTGCTAGGTGTGTGAAGCCGGGGTGGGTAGAAGTTCTGGATTTAGCACATATGAAGGGCTCTTGCACACACACCACGTCCATACCCTTCTGAAAGGCCACCTCTAGTATCGTGATGTGCCAGGGTGAGCATCTGCCGACGTTGGCCCAGCATACGCGGAGTGGTTTGCTCTGCTGGCTGGGCTGTAGGTGCCTGTTGCATGCTGTAGTATCGTAAGGGTGTTCTAGCATGTCGACGGAGGATCGTCGCTCATGCTGGCGTCTTCTCTCTCTGAGGTAGACGGGTCAGTGTGGGTGGTTGATTGTGGTCGAATGCTGCCGGCTGACAGTTGTACTACATTAAGGCTTCTCTGGCCTGTGGCGGCCCGCCTTGGTCTCTTTTCCCTGCTATTAGTATTGGTTCCATAGGAGGCAGCGGTCGTGGGGAGTGGAGGCCTGCTATCTCCTTGCCCCTGGGTGGGGGGATGGGGAGGCGCTGTCGTCGATGCCTCTGTAGGAGACGCCTCTCGCTGAGGTGATGCTTGTCTAAGGGTCTCCTCGACTGTTCTGTAGAGGTGCTGGTATGCTATTTTGCCTGCGCGACGGATAGCTTTCAACTCGTACTTTGTGGGTTTTGTGATGCGTCCGTTGGCCCGACGAGGGGCTGCAGGGCAGTTGGTGTGGCTAGCTGGATGTGGGCCATGACAGTTGGCGCACTTGGCTTTGTGGGCGCAGCTGTCCCCGTGCTGGCCTTGGTGTCTATCTGTACGGTCTCCGCAGTGTGCACAGCGGGCTGCTCGGGTGCAGCGGGCAGCGTTGCAGTAGCCCTGGCAGCCTAGGTTATGCCGCTGTATAGTCGGGTGCTTGTGGATTTCTTTTGAGAACTGGCTAGTGCCAAAGAGCCGAAACGAGCGGACTGGCTCCTTGTACGATACAATCCAGGTAGTGAGGCCATTCTGATTTGCCCCGTGCCGCGAGGTCCTGCAGCTGACTGGCTGCTTGCCTGTTTGTGAGAAGACCTCTTCCTCTACTAGCTGGGTAGTAGTAGGTATTTCTGTGCTGTCTAGAGTCCGGAATGAGCTGGGCACTCCTTGTACTGCGTAGTTGATCCAGTGTTCTGGGACCCTCACTGCGTCTCCGTCTAGCGCTCTTACTAGAAGTTCCTGGTTTTCTTGAGTTAGAAGTTGGTCCCGAATTGTCTGGTTTGCTGGGGTAATCGCCCAGCCCGTGTTAATTGGCGACGCTGAGGGTATGTCTCTGAGGGTAATTCCTCCTATGCTTTTGCAAATTGCCTGCCTTACAGCAAAGGGTGAGGGTTGTTGCAGTCGTCTTGCTGGGTTAGAGATGGCTATGAAGATTCGATTGTCTTCTTTCGGCTTAGCCGGCGGGCCAGGCCGAGACTTAGCAGGGTTCAGGGGTCGGCTGCCACCGCTATCTGAGATTTCGTGGTCTCTGGCTACGTCCGCCCAGGAGCGGCGTCCCGACTCTTGGCTCCTGGAGTTGCTGTGGCTGGTGTCGCTGCTCCGGCGGGTGCTCGGAGGGGAGTTGCTTGGGGAGAGAGAGGTCAGCGCCTGTGTAACCTTCTGCTGTAGCTCCTCTGCGATCTTGGCTTCTTGCGGGTTAGTGTAGCTCTCTGCATGTTGGTCTACAGCTGCTGCAAAAGCCGCTGTGATGGTGTTCCAGAGCTGGGTAATTTTCTGCGTCTCAGTGATGTGGCGTTGGACGGCATCAGAGACTCGGGGTTTGGGAGCGCCCCCACCGGGGTTCTGGCTGCTCAGAGGGGGTGCATAGTGATGCACGTCCTCCTGGGGCCGTCTTGGGGCGCGTGTGTACAGCTGCTGAGGGATCTCGTGGTCTGAGAACCCTGTGTGCTGGGAGGAGGGGGACTCTGCCATCCTGAAAAGCTCCTTTGCGCGGCTGCGCGGGGGGCTAGGTGGACGTTAGAGGTACCCCCAGAATCAGCACGGTAAGCTTGTTCAGTTGCTGGGACTTTCAGGGCCTCATACCCGCCCTAGGGTGATGACCTACATCCGCAAAGGGCACCACATCAAATACCAGGCCAGAGAAAGCCTTGATCACCCAGATATGCTGTGGACTGATGTAAACGGAGTCTCAATACTAAACTGCTACAGACAGCCACTTACCCCAGACGTACTCCAATACGTTACGCGCCTTACACCCCCCCAACACTGCGTTGTAGGAGGGGATTTTAACGTTAGACACGAATCCTTTGAACCTACTGTCTCTGCAGCCAGCGGCGGCATAGAGCTTGCCAGGTGGGCTGCCGCCGCTTGCATGAACTACATCGGCGTGCCAGGACAGCCAACACACCGCGCTGGACACGTTATTGATCTTACCTTCTCTAACATCCCATTTGCGCAGTCAGCTGTAGACGATAGCTTGCACTGCGGGTCAGACCACGAGACAATAGCAACCTCTGTCCCTACCTCTACGCTAGGTCCTCCGCACCTGGACCAATATCACTACCGAGTCCCAGAGGCAAGCCTACCAAAGTTCACTGGGCTAGTAGAAATAGGCGTCCAGAGTATCCCAGATCCGCTTGCGACACAGGATGCAGCACAGCTAGACAACTGCGTTGCGCTGCTAACATCAACTGTGCAGCACTCTGTACAAACAGCAGGCAAGCTCAATCGCAAGGAAGGACGCGCTGCGCCTTGGTGGACTAAGGAGTGCAAGACCGCCTACCAAGCCTACAAGCGCGCTCGACAGCACTGCTCAGACAGATCTCTACTAGAAGAAACTCGGGCCTTTAAGACTATAGTACGACAAGCAAAAAGGCAATACTGGAGGCATATTATCGATAACGCCAAGGACGACAAGGACCTGTTTAAGATTATTGCCTGGCATAAGCTCACACCTGAGAATCAGGACACCCCTCTTACAGTGAACGGCACAACGATATCGGACCCCCTAGGGAAGGCCGAGGCTCTTAGACGGGAAGTCCTCAACCGGTACACAGCAGACGACGATCTCAGCCACTACCCAGACCAAGAGACTGCAGCGCCTCTCCCGTGGAGCACACACATTTCACTAGAGGAGTCCGAGCGGAACACAATAGGGGTCTCCAGCACCTCTCCAGGCACTGACCGCTCTACAGTGCGACTGCTCCGCGCCTGCTGGGCCTATATTGGAGAACTCATACGACGGATCTTCCAACGGTGCCTTGAACTCAACCACTTCCCGGCACAATGGAAGTTGGCAGAAGTAGCCATGATACCAAAGACAGGAAAGAAAGACCGGACGTCGCCCCGGTCTTGGAGACCGATAGCACTCCTCTCCTGCATTGGAAAGGGGCTCGAACGAACAGTAGCCAGACGAATTGCATGGACTGCCATGACACACAAGATCCTCAGCCCTCAACACGGAGGCGCCCTTCCAAAGCGCTCTGCTATAGATCTTACTGCAGCGTTTACCCACGACACAGAGGCTGCGTGGACAAAAGGCCAGCATGTTACTATAGTCACCCTAGACGTGCAAGGCGCTTTTGACGCTCTCCTCAAGAACCGCCTGCTTCACCGGATGGCCCAACAGGGTTGGCCGCAACGGACCATCCTGTTTGTCAACTCTTTCCTTACCGATCGAAGAGTCCAGGTCCGCCTAGGCCAAACCACTACCCCGAGCTACCCAGTCGCCTGCGGCACACCGCAGGGCTCACCTCTCTCCCCAGTCCTGTACACACTGTATCTAGCTGAACTGTTGTCTATAGACACAAAGAAGAGATTTGGATACGCAGATGACATCTGCATATACCAGGCCTCACACTCCTTAGATGAGAACGTCCAGCTCCTAGCAGCGGACCTACGACAGATCAAAGCATGGGGCACAGCCAACAAGGTCACCTTTGCTCCGGAAAAACAAGAAATGATCCACCTTACTCGACAAAAGAGCAGTTACGCGCCACCCTGTGTGGTAGATGAGCAGCTCACAATCAACCCAATCCTACCAAATGGGTCAAGAATCCCGCCAGCCCTCCGATGGCTAGGGATCTGGTTCGACCGCAAACTCACTTTTAAGCGGCACGTAGCCACACACAACGCAAAGGCGGCCAAGGTAGCCAATCACATCCGCAGCCTAGCAAGAACAGCCTACGGACCACCAGCTAGCTCTCTGCGTAAGGCCACTATAGCCTGCGTATACCCATCCCTCCTGTACGGGGCCGAGTGCTGGTACAGAGGCCGGACTAAGCCTCCACGCACACTCAAACCAGGCGGACCAGCAGAAGTCAACACCTACGTTGGGTGGCACATATCTGCTATGGATAAAACACTAGCTATAGCAGCAAGAGGGATACTCCCAGTGTGGCAAACAACTCCTACTGCTACTCTTTTCCGAGACGCCGGACTACTCTCAGCTGCCACTGCGCTAGAAGGAGCCAAACTCCGTTTTGCAACACATCTACGCACTATAGATGCAGAACATCCACTGACTGGCCGCATAGCAGCCATAAGGATGAGTACAGGCAGGACAGCCGGAAAGCTGCAGCGAGTGCGGACCAAAGTTCAGTATCTAGGGTCTCTCTTGCCAGAGATACCTAGGACAGTACTAACAGCCCCCCACTACTCGCCCGGCTGCCGAAAAGACCCAACGGCGGGTAGAGACAAAAAGACTGCAGCAAAGGCTTTTAAAGAATGGTGGGCCCACCTCCCGCCTTTGGACGTTACTATCTTCTCAGACGGCTCGGAGCAATACACAAAGGAGGGGGTAAAGCGAGTGACATATGGCTTTGCAGTGTATCAGGACGGAAGACAACTCCACACAGGACGTGGGTCACTCCACCCTACCTCACACGTCTTTGACGCGGAAGCAGTAGGAGCATGGAAGGGCCTCCAGCATACTATAAGACAGCCAGACCTCAACACACGCCGGATATGGCTGTGCATAGACAGCACCTCAGTGATATGGGGCTTAAGAGGCGACGCACCCTCTACTTCCCAATGGGCCTTCCTAGAGTGCCACGGCGCTATGGAGACTCACGACGTTTCTATCAAATGGGCTCCTGGGCACCTAGGCATCGAAGGAAACGAGACAGCAGACAGACTAGCCAATCTGGAAGCTCGCCACCCATCGCCCCCAGCTGGGAAAGCTGCGATGCCGACACTCTCAGGCATCAAAACAGACGCTCGCAAGGCACTGCGCAGCACGCAACAGATCTGGTGGTCAGACAAAAAGACCAAACTCTCAGAATGGTACAAACGCTGGGAGTTAGACTACTCACCACACAGCAGAATACGTGAACTTGACCTACCAAGAGCCACCCTAGCCAGACTGCTCTCAATCCGAACTGTGCACGGCGACCTCGCTTGGTACCACCGAAAGTTTAATCACGACGACGCAAAACTCACCTGCTCATGTGGGCGCGACAAGACACCAGAGCACCTTGCGCTCTGCCGCAAGACTCAAGGGGTCTTTGGTCGATGGCCACTTCGACCACCTCTACCACCGTCCAGCAGGGGCGATGGCCTAGCGTATACTGCCGCGCTGATTGGGGACCCAGAGGCTTTCAAAGCCTTCACCCAACTCACGCAGTACTACACCAAGGTCTGTCCTCGGTAGCTTACCCTGCACTGCAACAGCAGCGAATAACTGTACTCCTTCCCTACTCTCCCTCCTACTCTCCCTCCTACTCTCCCTCCTACTCTCCTACTCTCCTGGCACTTAACAGCCTCTAAACACACAAAAGGGATCCACCCTAATGTACACAAGTTGCTCAGTCTCCCTGATTAGAAGGGGAGCTGTAGTTCTGAAACGGTAGCAATACCCGCGCAGGCAAGAAATGCTTTCTAAGGTAGTGTGTCAGTACTGTAATTCCATAGCTTAGCACGTCGTATATGCCCTTTGGGAGGCGAGATAGTAGATTTGTTCTCTATTAGCTAGACGTAAAATGAATACCAGCCAGCCAGCCAGCCCCTCCAACCCAACGTTATCCTTCAACGATTTGATAAGCACTCCCCTGAGAGCTCTGATGGCAACTCAAGCTCAAATTCAGTCTACTCTGGCAAGGATTGGCTCAAGATTGAGACTCTGCTGCGGAAGGTAGCTAGCGATCAGAGCAGCAAGGAGCTGAAGAAGATCAGTCGCTCGCTCCACCACATCTCAATCCAAAACTCGCTGCTCCACCAAGAGGTAGCAGGCCTAAAGCAGGTTCTTATGACTCAGAAAAAGCATAAGAAGAAGAGCAAGACCCTTGATCTGCAGCAGAAGAAGTGGGCACAAGGTGGAGCAGTGTTTTGGTCACCTCGCAAGGTAGAAGAAGCTCGCCAGCGTGAGAAGACCAAACAACAAGAGGAAGAGGCAGAGAGGCTTAGAAAAGTTGAGACAGCTAAGCAAAGAGAAGCTAATAAACTATACAAGGACAAGATTGCTAAGGAGAAGCGTGAGCGGCAGGCAAGAGAGAAGGAAGAGCGTGACCAGCTGAAGGCTGAGAAGGCTGCAGGAGTAGCTGAACGCAAGGCTCAAAAAGAGCGTGATAAGGAGATTCAGAACGCTCAAAAAGCTCTACAATTATCTCAAAGAGGCAGAGGCAGACCTTCAAAAGCTATAGTAGCCAAAAAGAAGCCTGCGCGTTGTGCTGTGGGTGCTCGTAGGGCACCTAAGCCTGCAACGCCTCCTCTACTTCCTCGCACTCACAAGACCCGTAGCGGCCGCACCGCAACCCTATATAATTAAATTATGCAGCAAACTTTCTTCGCATATATTTATAGAGTACTCTACTAAAGTGTTATAGAAGAATAGCTTTTATACGTGGCTCTGCAGCCTTAATTTTGCAGGTACCTACTAGAGCGGTTCGGCGCATTGACTGAATCCGCGCATTGAGTGTACGGACACGGTAGATCCGCGCCGCCCCACTTCATCTCTACGACCATCTGCCCTCAGAGGCCTGCCGTTTCCCTCTCATCACTATCCACATT
>Ga0099855_1000013_pt1 | contig 13810 bp, 17 predicted proteins | sample In4P11_FD_77057 | JGI IMG/M metagenome (GOLD analysis project Ga0099855, IMG submission 77057) | Clean room microbial communities from NASA Spacecraft Assembly Facility at Jet Propulsion Laboratory, Pasadena, California, USA -... ... | reverse complement strand
AGTTGACTCGGCGCCGTGGCCCAACGGATAGGGCGTCGGTCTTCGGAACCGAAGGTTGTGGGTTCGAGTCCCATCGGTGTCGACAAAATGACCAGTGTGTATGGAAGATGAAGACTTGAGTGTGATGTTTGAACACAATGGTCTATCTAGATGGGTCAGGGTTCTTGAGCCGAGACTGCGCCCATGAGGGCGATATTTTCTCCCTTTAGAAGAATCGTGCCAAGCTTGGTTCTTTGGGAGAAAATATTGCTGGTTCTGGAGTCTGCTGGGTCGGATGCTAGGATGCACTCCTCTGTCTCGGCAAGTACAAGATTCATGTACTCATCGAAGCCCTGCAGGAGTGCCGGTTGACGGGGAGACATAGGGGAGACAAGAGTGGGAGTAAAGAGTCCTACCTGTATGGTGCCTGTCAATCTGACCCTTCGTTTATCAACTAACCAGAGTTCGACAGGTTCTTTGGCGGTGAAGAACCTGAATACCTGATTCTAAGAGGACGGATGGATCAGATGAGTTTGTCACTCATTTGACTTACAATGGGTATGGTCATTATCTTCTGAAGTTTGCGATTTGACATGGTCGCCATCTTGCAGTCACCAGAGAGAGTCAAAATGTAAAACCAAAAATTTCAGACTCCAAAGAATTTTACAACAAAGGAAGAATTTGATTGGAATTGTTCTCCAACAGTAATGTCATTGAGTTGAGAAATCGGGGGAGAGTGACAGACAGCACTGACAGACATCATCAAAGTGGCGCATCACTGTTGCTCAGGTTCATCTGGATGGCATCGGACGAGATCGTCGACTCTCAAAATTGTCACAGCAGCTTCGGTTGCGAATCTGGATAGTAAAGGTAAATTGTCTAGCATGTCCTCATGTTTTACCTGATGGCTTTGACTTTGATGAGAGCTGGTTCAACAACGCCATGTTTCAACATGTTATGGACATCTCCATTCTCCAAGTCCAGTCCGTACCTGACAAAAAATTGGATTGTAACTGTGTGAATGTGAGAGCGTACCACTTGTAATCATGACAAGACTGTTCTCTCTGACTCTTGTAATGATATGCCTTCAATCTTGCCAAAAGTTCAGTAGCATCTTGGCCAGCATTGACAGCCAAAGTTTTGGGGATGACAGTCAGAGCCTCTGCGAATTCAGCGATTCCAATCTGGCCTTTCGATCCCTAAGCAGAGAAACAGTGAATGACACGCACTCAAACAGTCACACACTCGGACAGTCACACACTCACACAGGCACAAGTGACACACACAATGACGGTATATATCTGTGTCCACCACCGACTCACCATAGTGCGTGCAAAGTCTTCCAGATATACAGACAAAGCCGTTTCCACAGCTCCACCACCCGGACACACAGCATCGCTCTCAAGAGTCCGAGACACCACACACAGTGCGTCGTGGATGCATCTCTCGACTTCATCAATCAGGAAATCGTTTGCTCCCCGAAGGATAATACTCGCGGCTCTGATGCCACAGACATATGTGAGGTGTGTGACAAGGGTGTGGGAGGTGTGTGACAAGGGTGTGTGACTTACTTGCCACCTTCGCCGCCCTTGATGAAAACGTAGTCCCAATCGCCTACACGTTCCTCTGCGACTTCTTGAGCTGATCCGAGCCACGCAGCGTCGAAGTGTTCCTGTGAAATGATTGATCATGGAGAAATGATGAGGTTTGGAATAAAGAACAGATTGGGGGGGACAATGTTTTGGGACGAATTGCGGAATGTGTTTGGCTTGCCTCGTCGCTGTCAGCTCTGGCCATGGTCAAGACAGGTTTCGCATTAACGCTTCGGGCAATTCTGCGGAGATCGGCTTTGGGTACTCGGCGAACTGCGAGAACTCCGGCTTCGACAAAATATTTCAGAGCCATGTCGTCAATGCCCTCAGAGGTGAGGATGACATTGGCACCGCTCTCAAGAATCTTCTCGACACGTGCTTTGGTAATGTCTTTCTCTCTGCAGAAAAGAATGTCGCCGTCACGCTCGTGTCATGTTTGTGTGTCTCATGAAGTTTACTTGAGTCTGATCTTCTCCAGCTCATCTGCTTCAGTGACAAGAATTTGCACACCCATATGAGCTCTGTATTGTTTTAGAGGAAATTCTAGAATGGCAATTTTTGCCTTCTCGACTCTCATGGGCATCCCTGTGAGATGAATAGAGATTAGAGTGATGGCAATGAGCGGAATGAGAGATGACGGAGATGATACTGATCGACTGGACAGATACAGACATGTCGTTGCTGTTGACTCAACATCAGACATACATCACACAGTGAGTGTATGTATGTGTGTCACAATCAATTGCCTTCGACAGATCAGAAGCCATTCGTCGAAACATTCACTGTGATCCTCTTATCAAGAGAGTCTTACCATTGGCTGCACGACCGATGTGTGAAATCGCAATGCCATCGACAACGACAGATTCTCTGGTGGATTTGCCGTGCGTTTTCAGCACATTGATCGCCTTCACTGGATACTTTGTCTGCAGATGAATTTCTGGCTACGGTGTCGCACAAACAAGTTCACCTGGCCGGTCTTCGGATCAATCATCATGACCTTCGGAACTGCAGAGCAGACCAAATTAGCGAAAAAATCGGCTTCTCCTCCGATCAGTTTGGATGACAGGGAGGTCTTCGCGACGTTCAAGAGAAGATCAGGACCAGCGGCCTCAACAGTCTGAGTGAGATGGGTCTGGATATATTTCACAGCCTCTTTTCCAGCAGACTTGAAAGCACTGAGAACCCACGAGGGATGCAAACCCTGCTCAACGAGACTGTTGCCCCGACGGATTAGTTCGGCTGCCAACATCACAACCGTTGTTGTGCCGTCGCCGACCTATTAGAGATCACGGTCGTGATTTTGGGGTTTACTTACTTCCTGATCTTGCAGGTCACTTAAGTCAACCAAAACTTTGGCTGCCGGATGCTGGACTTCGAGCTGAGAGAAGAAAGTGACATATGGGATAACGGGGACAATGATTGAGGGAGATCAATGTCAGTGATTGATAGTAGATGGGTGACAATACGTTGACGGGATGGTTCGATTCCACAGGGTCATTCGAAAGATATGTCGCCTTACTTGTTTGAGGATAGTTGCACCATCGTTGGTGATGACCATTTCACCGACATTGTCGACAAGCATTTTGTCGAGACCGTTGGGACCCATGGAAGTTTTCATGATGTCCGATAACGCAGTGACGGCATTGACTGAGGAGACGATGTTTGTGAATGAATTGGGACAATGTCTGTCACGATAATGTCTCTCACCATTCTGACTCCTAACATCTTGACCTGACTCACGGTCTGCCAGAAAGGCTGAAATGGCAGCGGCGCTACTCATCAGATGCTCCCCAAAAATTCTGTCCCGAAATTAAAAATGAACTAAGAATCTTAATTACAAACAATCACAAACATTCACACACCCACACAGTGACACACCCACACAGTCACACACTCACACAGTCACACATTCTGCTGAATGTTGGAATTGATTGTGCCAGTCATAATGAGCATTACTATCGTCACCCAAATATTTATTTATGTCCCATGAAGAGACGATGGACTGACTCGGATGGAAGTTCAGATGACAATAATGAAGATTATGTTACAGCGAAGGAACGAAGACGCAGGAGACTAGCCAGGATTCAGAATGTCTCCACCGGAACGGAACCAGACAAACCCATTCGACCACCTGAGTCACCTACAAAAGAATCCATCCCTAAAGAAGCATCTTTGCTAGCTCAATCATTGAGAGGTCTGACACCTCAACAATCTAATGAAGACTTAGCAGAGGTGAGCGGAGTTGCCGAATACTACGCGAATATCACTGACCTGAATGTCTCCCTCCTGGCAAACATGAACTGATTATCAGTACTCTCATGGTTATCACTGCTGTCATCATAAATGTTTCTGACTTCTCTACTCGGATGAGTTGCCATAATAGGCTGCCTGTCGCACTAACAATAACAGTTGACGAGTTGTGACTATGAATTGCGTTTTACGTCATCTCAATTCCTCATCTCAATCTCCGCTACTCGGTCCCTCATCTCTCCTGTCATCATTGTCATGTTTGTGTCTCTGTGTCTCTCTCCCTGTCCCTCTTGATTCCTGTGTGTTGCATTAGGCCTCATTATGGCAAGCGATCGAACGGTCGTTGACAGGCCCAATGGTTTCAGTCCAAGAGAAGAGCCGAGGCATTAAGTATGATAAGGTGAAGATTGACAGGGAGACAGAGATACAGACACCACAACAAACTTTGCAGACACTCCAACTCCTGAATTGGAAAGCGCCAGGAGCCTATCAGACAGCAACCATCCCTCAATGCCGACAACTTCGACGTCGTCTAAGAATAGTGGCAGAGGGTGAAGAAGTTCCCTGTCCTATGGTTGACTTTGACCATTACAACTTCCCCTCCTTCATCACATCAGCATTGAGACGACACGGCATCACCACACCCACAGCAGTCCAAGCTCAAATGTTACCTGCACTCTTGGCTGGTCGTGATGCAATTGGAGTCGCATCCACTGGCAGCGGGAAGACACTCGTTTTTGTTCTCCCTCTGGTCCTACTGTGTCACGAGTTTGAATCAAAGTTGCCACTCAGGAGAGGTGAAGGACCTTTCGCTGTCGTGATCTCACCGAGTCGGGAGTTGGCTCTGCAGTCGGCAGAGACCATCAGAGATTTCAGTGACCCGAGAAACCCTTGTAAAGTCAAAGCTCTCATTGGAGGTGTTTCTCTACATGACCAGGTGAAACCGGTTTGGGCACTGTTTGTGTATGTTCGTGTGAGACTTATACCCTCTTCGTGGCTGATAGGTTTTTGTCTGCAGTTAACAGCCTTGGCAGCCGGTGTCCATGCGGTTGTTGGGACACCTGGTCGCGTTGCAGATTTGATGGAACGTCGGGGTCTCCGCCTTAATCAGTGCATGTTTGTTTGTCTGGATGAAGCTGACCGTTTGTTGGATTTGGGATTTGAGAAGGAGGTGAGACAAAGAGGAGAGGTGTTTTATCCAAGTTGAATCAGATTCAGTCACTCTTTGATCAATTTTCACATCAACGTCAGACAGTCCTTATTTCAGCAACTGTAAGTCCAGCACACTTCGTATGTGTCATGTGTGTATGTGTATATGTGGACAATTGTTCTGTTTGTGCAGATGCCACCGCATTTTCGAAACTTCGCTCGTCGATCTCTAGTCCGCCCAGTTGTCGTGAAATCACATGCACAGATTTCGAGCAAGATTCAACAGAACGTTGAATATGTCAAAACGCATGGACGATTGCCTTTTGTTCTTCAATGTCTGGCAAAAACGCCGCCACCGGTCATCGTCTTCTGCGAGAGTCGAAGCGAATGCGATTCTCTTCACGAGTATCTACTACTCAAAGGTAACACATACAGACACATACGAACATGACTAATACAAACATCATACATACAAAGATGACACGTTCAAACATGACATTTCCTCTTCAATATCGCAGGTGTGGAAGCTGTGACGTTACACTCAGGCTTGTCTCAAGAGGAAAGACTTGAATCTGTGCGAGCATTTAGAGCACATGAAAAAGATGTTTTAGTGGCAACCGATGTTGCATCTAAAGGTGAGCTAAATGTATTTGCGTCATGTTTGTGTTTCTTGGTTTATGATAGAAGAGAGATCCGCAGGATTGGACTTTGTCGGTGTCCGGCACGTTGTCAATTTCGACCTCCCGAACGAAATTGAGAACTATATTCACAGGTACCACATTCGTCGTCTTGAGACTATATATTTGTGTCATGTTTGTGTGATCTTTGTGTATCTTTGTCACACGTACCATCCGTGTGCAGGATTGGAAGGACAGGTCGTCAAAATACGACTGGCTTGACGACTACAATCGTGACACGCAAAAATCAAAACGAGCCAGTTTTGATGGATCTGAGGGCTCTCTTGATCGCAGGTGAGAAACTTACCTCGACCTCCAGACATCGAGAACAGCAAGACAACCTGTTCCAGCCTTCTTGGACGTCGTGGCTGCTCACAGTGTAACTCCTCAGGTAATTTGAGCGTCTCAAATATTATATTTCTATGAATATATATATTCTATATAATTTGACTTCTTTTCCAGTTGAGCACCGCGGAATGTGCTTTTTGTGGTGCTGTCGGGCATCGGGTGATTTTATGTCCAAAGTTGCAAAGTCGCAAACTAAAATCGGCCAAAAGCCGCGCCACCACTTGGTGATCCGAAAACCATTGAATCGTCAACGTCATCCGAAAACCATTCGTCAAGGTCATCTCGAATCAGTCAATCACACTTAGCATGACTGTTAGATAAGTCGCTGATGACTCAGAGCATCCTCGTTGTTCGGGTGGTCTTGCTAGGACCTCTCAGAGATCGCTCGTCTATAGGCGTTTCCGGCACTGCAAAATGTAAAGTCATGTTTGTATGTGTGATTTTGTATGTGTCGTGTCTGTATATATGTATTACTTACAAGTGAACCATGGATGACGTAGACAATCTCTCGGGTCGGGTCGTCGTTTGTAATCCGGATGCATCATGGCCGATAGAAGAGAAATAAGATCACTGGACATTTTGGTATGTCCTTTGACTCGTAAAAGATCATGTAATCGACCTTCTCTGACAAGGGGCCACTCGGCATCACTATCCAGGCACCGATCGAATGCCTGTCGTTTCGTGGCGACAAAGAATAACATCCATCCCAGACAGAATACGTCCACCTGAGGAAGAGATGACCTACACACACATATATATATACATACAAACATACACTCACACACATACAGACATAAAGGTAGAGTTGCTCACAAATGTGCTCTACAGTGGGATTTGATTATTTGACAGTCAGCGGCAAACATGACATCATAGGCATCGTATCATTTTCTCAACATGTAAGTGTGTGTGTGTACCTTAACAGGATTGTACATCCTTGGATCGGCATATAATTCTGGTGGTCTGAATGACTTGCCAAATAATTTATCGGCTTTCATGTCCATCACACGGCCTCTTAGGTCTCGTTGCAATCTCACAGCCTGACCTGGATCTGTCACCTTTGGCTCAATGAACCGACCGTCTGCACATACATGACACAGACTTGACACAACATACCTTGACTACGGAAGATGAGAACATTTTCGAGAGAATGATCTCGGAATCCGATTCCTCTGTCGTGTAAGAAACATGCCCCCTCAAGAAGTTGTCGGAAAAGCCATCGGGCTTCTGATTCTCTGGAGATAAATAATGATTATACGCACACACATACAAACACATACGAACAGACACGACACAATACGTCATCCAGAGTAGTACATGTCGGGAGATAGACGCATTAGACAAACATACACATACACTCATATTTACCTGAATGGCAGATCTCGTTTCCTCAAGACTTCAAACAGGTCTTCGAATTCAGCGAATGGCATGACGACAAAAATGACCCGTTTGCTCCTTGATTCCCTGGAATAAAATAGGGGATTTTGACAAATCAGACGAATCAGAGATGAGATCAGACAGTAGGAGCAGCAGTGTCTGATACTTTACCATATCTCATTATAGCTGAGAACATTACGATGTCCCTTCATGTCTTGATGGAATCGTAACTCCGCTGTAATATCCTCTTGTAGTGAATCTTTATGCTGTGTCTCCAAATGACGCAACATGATCTTCACAGCGACTCTTGGACATTCAACTCTCGGCCTCTCTCCAACGGATAGTGACAAAACCGTACGAGCCTAAGAGAACACACAAACATGGAACAAACATGGCACAAACATGACACAAACATCCACTGGCATACACACAGTCACATTTCCACCTTGTATGCTTCAGCCTCATAGACTCCTCCATAAATGGCTGCTTGGAGTACTTTCGTTAATTTGTAACAAAAGCCACTTGGAGAGACACAAAGTGCTCCTTTTTGACTCGCAGGGTCTTTCGGGATCTGATCAAAGTTCCTCCGTTCGAAGAATCGCAAATTTGACTTACTCGGATGGGATCGAGTTTCCGTCCTTCCAGTCGAGCATGAAGAGCTGCAACAAAAACTCTAGTACACAACCATGACACAAACAGACACAAACACGCACGAAAGGACACAAACATGTACAAGCCGAAACATATGATACCTTGAGTATATGACATGGTTTCTGTTGTTTGTGGTTGTCTGCATGATTGTGAAGTCCTTGGCGTGTTGACATTCGTGGAGACGATTTTTGGTCTCTGTGGTGGTGGTGGTGCATAATTTGGCACTCTGTAAACAGTAGTGGTCGGCATGATCGTGTAAATCGTGCCTCCCCTCTGGTGAGTCGATGGCGCTGTAAGAGTCCGATAGACAACGGTTGGGAATTCATGTGGTTGTCTCGTCACTGGCAGGTCTCTCGTCCTTTGTGGTGGTTGCTTCGGTCTGTTCACATCCTGTTTGAGTCTTTGTGGACTGCTGGTGGTTGAGGACGGTCTCGTCGAGAATGGCGATGCTAATCTCGACAAATCGGACAGGGGATTCCTCATCTGCATCTCACTCAAAATACATTTTAACAAAACATTTCGAAATGACTCCAAACTTTGACCCGACTGAGCTCTCGTGCTACTCTCAATTATACAAGTATCACAAACATGACACAAACATGACACAAACACTCACAAACACGATCCACAGTCATTGTCATGCAGTGCTCTCTCACAACAAGCTGGAGGTTTTCTATCCGCAGAATCTGCATCAGCATTTTTCCGTCAGAGTGCTGTCGATGAATCAATTCTACATCAAGTGAGGTATACATGTTTGTTCGTGTTTGTGTCTTGTTTGTGTGATGGTTGTATAAGTCGACGATATTTAATGATGTCTATCAGATATGGTCTTTAGTGACGGGCGATGAGAATCTGGAAGTTTTTGAACAGTCGGTTTTTGCCACGGCATGTCGATTGATAGCCCATGCACAGAATGGTGTGAGTCCATCACCCGAGGCTGTTTTAACAGGTAAACGAGCATGTATAACCTTTGATCGACGAGACTTTTGGAAAGTTCCCACATCTTTACCCTATTTCCAAATGGGGAACGAAAACCCTCCGCCTATGGATCCACATGAAGCATTGTTCGACCCGATCGCGCAAGTCTGTATAGTGGTTGAGACTTGACGAACAACTTCATCGCAGCCTTCTATGTTTCAACCACCAGCGTCTCAGTTTCTGGAAGGGACACCCGAAATAACCGATGACTATGCTGAATGGTTCCATGCACTCGACACACAAGGAAACGGAGCGGTTGATGCCGAAACTGTCAAACATTTCTTTCAAGCAACTGGTCTACCTGATGAGACATTATATCAAATATGGTAAGAAAGACAAACACAAACACACACGCAAACAGACACACATAATCACACACACAAACATACACACATAAACAGACACACAAACAAGACAATTTGTGCAGGGAGGAAGCCGATGCTGATGGTGATGGATATCTCACCTTACCAGATTTTCAATTGGCGTGCAATTTAGTATCTGATCGGATGGGGGCAGTACCAGATATTCCTCCTGAACCTCAATCAGAAGATCTGTGAGTTTCTCTAAATTGATTCATGTGTCGAATTATTCATGTTGTATGTGTTATCCGGTATGTGATTCCCCCGATGACGCTGAAATTGCTACGTACGTTTCATTGTCTATCAATCTACACTTCACATTGACTTTAGTACCCACTTGGTCATCCAATCATCACATATATCATCCAACTAGGTTGACACATACGGTACCCTATCATTAGATGTTCATCTTTGTCACTACATGCATGTCCGTAATTTGTGACCAGTGTGACCAGTCGCTTATCCATCATCCACTTCCATTCATCCAGAAGTGATCTGTGGAAAATTCCGGAGAAGCAAGTTGACGAGACTTCAACTGGACACAGTGCGACTGTTAAGTTACAAATCGGCTGTCTCTGAATCAAGGTCAACTGCTGTGCAGACATCAGTGGATTGTCGATCAGAGAACAAACAAGTGTCATTTGGAGATCTTCTCCTAAACAAATCCAAAAAACCCAAGTGAGGACATGTCTGTCCACTTGTGGGACATGCCAACAGGCAAACATCACCATTCATTGATGGGAAAGATTCTGACGTCAAGACATTCCAATCAGTCAGATTGTCAGACACGAAATCAAAAAGTGCGAGTCAAACATCAATTCTCCAAGACAAAAATGACATCGTTCAAATTGCTAAGGCAAAAGTACAAGCACAAAATGATCTCGATTTTGAAGATACACGGTACACACACATTACACAAACATACACACAACCTCACTTGTGCAGTCGTCTTCTCCTACTTATTCAGAGTTTGAGAGAGTCAAATGAAGTGGATTCGAAAGAACTTGAAAGTATCATTCAGAGAAAAGAGGGACTTGCCAAACATGTTGAAGAACTCAGGTGTGTATGCTCGTGTGTGTGTGTGTGAGATGTTTGGGCAGATATGCGTATGATGTGTTAAAGGAGGAGCGTCGAATTCTGGAGGCCAACAAAGTTGCCGCGCACAAAGATTGTTCGACATTGATGGATTTGATGACGCTTTATAAAAAGGAAATCGAAGAGACTGAGGAGGACATACGCCAGATAACAAAAGCCAACGAGGTGACACAAACATCATACAAATACGACACATTCGATTCACAGAGAATTAAAGCTAAGCGGGAACAGACAGAATCGGAATTAAAAGAGATTGCACGAAGTCACGAGTAAGTTCAAACTTATACAAACAGTGTCTGTATGCACATGGTTGTATCATATTTGTGCATACAAACAAAACATGGCATTGTTTACAGATTTGTTCTCGACGAGATTCGAATTGAATCTGCCAAAGTTGAAGCTCTACAAGACCAGATTCATGAATTGAAAGTCAGACACAAACAGTCAAATCAGACATACAGAACATCGGGATTTCAATGCAGGACAAGTTATCTGCTGTTCGGCGTGAAAAGGACGATTTGAATGCAACGCAAGCTGTATTGATTCACAACGTGAGAATTATGGTGTACCACACACACACACACAAACATGACACCTACAAACATAATCTTAATCTGTATACAGAGTGATCAATCTGATCAAGATCGGTACTTAAACGGTCAGTGTCTTAAAGACAAACAACAGAAATTGGAAACGTTGCGGAGTAAGAAAAATATGTGTATGTGAATGTTTGTGACTGTTTGTGTATCTCCGTGTGATGTTTGTGCAGAGACCCGCATGAGTTTATTGGAAGACAAAGAATTCCTAATAAGTCAAGAACAGATTTTCAATACAAGAAAAATGTCAAATGTCACAATTTTAAAGGTAAGATGGAGTGGAGGGAAAAAAGTAAATATTATTTTATATAAAATTATATCATAACGTCACTTCTGTCCACGTCTGTCGTTTTAGGATCACAGAGGTGTATTGAATAACACCCCAACAGATGATCCCGACTTTGTAAGCATTGGAGCACACACATACAAAAATACACAAGCACCACAAACCCACACAAATGCGAATATCTCTGTTTAGGATGCGATCTACCGTACTCGTCCCCGACATTATGAGCCAACAACTTTTGAAATTCGTCGAGAACACTGGGAGAGTTTTTGACAGATCTTTGGAATTTATGCGTTTGATGAAATTTTCTCTCATTACATGATTATAATCAGTCCGAATTGTAGTGTTCGTATATATCATACAATTCAACGCTTTCGGACTGTATCCGTTCCAACACTAGTCACACTCTTAAACGGGCTGAATACATCAGAAATTGTTTTACGTCGGTCCACCTCGGTTCGGTTGTTTGAAGGCCAACCGACGGCTCGGCTCGGTTCGGTTCAATTGATTATAACTCAGGCTAGTATGTTCAGTGGAGAGGAGACTGCTTGAAGAGAAGTACGAACTGTTTCATCGTGCAAGTCGGGTTTCAATTTCTGTTTTGAGATCTTTGAGCTCTCCTGCCAAACTCTCTTCCTCCGTGTCTCCGTCTCCCATGTCTCCATCTTCCATGTCGCCGATGATCTCTTGGGCTTTCTCGACACAATCCAATGCATCGTCAAAACTACCCAATGAAAAATGAGTCAGGGCCAATCTATGCCAGACACGATCCTGCAAAGAAAAGGGATGGCAGATACGAGAATGTACTAAGAAGGCATACAAGCATAGTCAAACAGCAGTGACACTCGACCTGACCATCAGGATCAGTATATAGAGTCAAGTCGATGATGTGCGTGTGTGCGTGTGTGTATCATATTCTCACATCTGATTCATTCCTTAGTAGAAGATACTCTAATAGCGTCACGGCTTCTTCTGACATCCCGATGTCGGAACAGAGGCGAGCTAGAGTTAAAGTGACTTCATAGTCAATTGTGTCATCATCTTTCGTCTTCTGATTGTTGAACAACTCAATGGCTTGTTGTGCTTCATTCTTAGCCTCATCCAAATCCATAATAATACGACTGTAAGCACATTTCTGAGTCAAAACTGCGAGTGATTCCGGACAAACTGAGAACGCCTCATCCAGTCGGCACTCGCAAATCTCCTGAGCATCCGGTCGATCACTGCAGACAAAAAGATCAAGATGCGGATAACTCATACGAACAAGACCAGTACAAATATGATGACAATAATCAACACTATCCAACCAGCAAGTATAATGGAATCCAATCGGACCAAAGACCAGTGATGACAAACGCGATCGCAAAGAACATGAGAAAAACAAACTTGTATTGAATCAAAAACTCACCAGAGATCTGTGAGAAATAGTTCGGAAATCGCGACATCAACATCCGCTAATGCTGTCTTGAATTCAACATCCCCAGAGTCAAGCTTGAGACCATTCAAACAAAGTTGTCGACTTGACTCGAAATTTGCCAGAGTCTCTTCTCCTTGAAAGAAATGTCCGAGATAGAAGAATCGTCGAGCTTGTTCTAGAATTGAGATTCGGTCTCCCAAATCGCAGGACTTCTGTATTGCAGATTGGAGAGCAGCGATGGCAACAGAACTCTGAGTCTCTCTCAACTCCGCCGTGACATCGAAGTCGTCGCAGGAGAAAAGATTGACCAACTCCAATCTGGCCATGAATATTCGGACCTCGCCGGGATTAGGACCCGGCGTCTCAGCAACGGGCCTGGCCAGCATCGACGCAAGCTGCTTCAGAGCAGCCGTGTTCAAGCCTGTCGACTGGCCAGCGACAAATTGCTCTTGAAGTTTGTCCGCAAGAGTCTCGGAGGCGCTCAGCGTCATCGCCTCCAAAGTCCCAACTCCTGGCAACTCTAGTCCGTTGAGTTGAGTCACCAGAGAAAGACCTCTCGGTGACTGAAGTGTGATGACGGCGCCGGCGATGGAAGAGGAGTCCGGTACTGGCGTTGGAGGGTGGAAGCCAGCCACGCACGACTGGACGGAGTGACCCAGAGCAGTGACGAGGGCGGCGATGTCGCTTTCATTCAGGCTGAGATGGAGGGTCCTGGTTTCCGGCTTCAATGCGATGAGAACGCGTGACGGGATGTTCAGAGGTAGACCTCCCACGGCCCCCGGCATAGCGGTCATCAAATCGGTAGCCAGCATCAGATTTTAGCCCCCAAATTATTAGGCAGACATTCTCGAAAGTGGTCTGGTTTTTGATGATCGAAAAGATGAAAACGACAGCCGTGGAACTACTGACTGTTGAATCAAATAATTGACGACAATTCACCTGCGAGATCGAAACCTCCATAAATTGTCGGAGTCGAAGTCGACCGGTGAGAAAATTTCCCCTCATGTCCATCGAAGGTATCCTTCCTCAGACTCCTGCGGAGCTTGTCGACATTAAAGT
>Ga0099855_1000007_pt1 | contig 16405 bp, 19 predicted proteins | sample In4P11_FD_77057 | JGI IMG/M metagenome (GOLD analysis project Ga0099855, IMG submission 77057) | Clean room microbial communities from NASA Spacecraft Assembly Facility at Jet Propulsion Laboratory, Pasadena, California, USA -... ... | reverse complement strand
TGGTAGATCATAATATAAACAGGGGTCTACATCCCCACCTACTCTTAGACTTTCATTAGACTTTATCACCGTTCCCGATGAGGGCGACCCTCTTTCCGTCAAGCTTATAGCTCCAGTCCCACCGCGCCGAGTGCATCTTCTTCCCCTTGAATGAGTCTAGGCCAGGTATCGAGGGGTATTTGGGTGAGTTCAGCTGCCCAACTGCCGAGACGAGGTAGTCTGAGGTTATGATGTAGCCGTCCGAAAACTCGCTGTCTTTGCTCCCAGACACTCGCACTTTGGTCTTCCATTTCATCTCCACATCGTCCCATTTCGCATCTTCTACGGAAGTGTTGAATCGGATGTGCTTGTAGAGACCGTACTTCTCCGCCACGCCGATCAGGTAGTCCTACACAGTGTCTAAGCTTCAGTACTGGTAGCATTGGGTTTGGATTTCTGTGCTCACATGGATTTCTTCTTGTCCCGGATATGCTCGAGTCCAGTCAGGATTTTGCTCGAAGGAAAAGCTGTACAGTAGACTCCACACTGCACCGCGTCAGTCAGCATCAGCGTTGCATCCTCCACAATAGGCACGAGCATACCATCACAGCAGCAACCCGGATATCTAGACAAGTCAGTCTGTGTTCATCAGTGCGCTGGTGCTCATCAACATACTTATTGTCATGCCACGTGCCCCCAACTCCACTGCTCTTCTCGACTATAATAAAATTCTGGCATTTATTCCGCTTCAGCAGATCAATGGCGGTACACATGCCTGTCTACCGCATTAGCTTGCGTCTCCCAGTCGCAGTAAGCACCCTAAGTCCATAGAAGACAACTGCCATACCCGATATGCCTGCGCCTATAATGACGACCGCCGCGCTGGTATACTCTTTGTTGTCCACCGGGAGCTCCGGCCATGGCTTGGTCCCGCCCATCTTGAGTTCTCCGGCTGGCGGAAAGGAACGAAGTATGAATGGATGCAATAGAGCTTGTCCAGAGAGATGAACAATTATAGACGATGGATTGTGGGAACACTTGGGAGAGGTAGGAAACGGTGATAAAGTCTAATGAAAGTCTAAGAGTAGGTGGGGATGTAGACCCCCTGTTTATATTATGATCTACCATCTTGCAGGTGGCCAGCAGTAGCCGCGGCATTGCTGTGTCACCAGTCCTCCCCCGCATCCGATTCCGCAGCATGGCGGCTCTTGGTGTCGACGAAGATCCCCAGAAAGCATGACTCGTTAGCCGCAACTCAGTGTGGGGAACGACACGGGCGGACCGAGCACGCCGCCCAGATGGAGACCCTCCGCTTTTGACACTAGTTACGGCATCTCCCACAAGCAGTTGATCACAGACGATATTTGCTTGAATATCGTCCCTAATCAAGTTTCAATTGAAGATATTGATTTACTGCGAATATCTCCGTGCTGCCTACCTCCCTGAAAGCATATGCTGATTGTAGACTCACGGAACATCATATGCTGGCGGACAACAAATACGCAAGAACTCGCTCTAAGAGTGGATGCAAAATGGAGCTTCAAAAACCTTGCTCCCTATGCCATTTCTCCTCCCAGCCTGGATACCACGGACTTTCCTCCAGCGTATGCGGTTCCCAACGAGCCGGCACCCACCCCTTCTCTATCTGCTCCTTCTCATACTGCTCTAACGCGGGTATCACGACATGCTCTACATGCCACGTGCTCTTATACTCCATAATATTCCGCTTCCCCTCCCTCAAGATCTTCAACAGCAGCGAAGATATATAAGGCTCGTCGCGGAAATACTCTACCGGCGTAAACAGCGCCTTGAAGTTGAAAATAATTGCACCAGAGAGCGGGAGGCGGCGCAGCGTCTGCCAGTCCACCCGCAGGTGGATGCGCGAGATGTCGAGGTCTTGGTCTTGATATTCACGGAGTTCTTCGTGCGGGTTGCCGGGGGGGCATGAAGAGCGGCTCGTCAACTTCAAGGCCCCAGGATCCGCGTTGAATAGGTTTGTCGGTGGGTTTCTTTGCGAAGTATCTGCGTCATGTTGGCTCGCTTGATCACGAGAGCGGTAGGTCAGACATTACCTGTCCATACTGAATTCCATCTTGGCTTTATAGTCTGGTATTGGCGCATGGATTTCTGCGAGCTTGAGGTCTATCTTCGTACTCAGGTCCCACCCGAGGGCACTACAAAGTGCGCCTGCACGCAGTCGATAAAACCCAGTCTCCGGGTCTCGAAGCATAATGCCGAAGTCTTCGGGAAGGTTGTTAAGAAGTACGTGGAGCGGCGGCGTGCTCTTGAGGTCCGTCTCAGTATTAAGGATGCCGTTGTGGAAGATCGTTTTTGCTTCGTTCAGACGGAAGTAGTGCGGATATCTCGCGCAAAGGAACTGCAGACACATCTCCATCAGCTCCTTGCAAGCTATCTCCGAGCCCGGAAGGGCGTTGAGCACACGGTGGCCGTGTTTGGCGAATAGCTCCTGTCGCTGTTTGATCCTATTGACGTAGGTCTTCTCCAGCTCAAGCCACCAGTCCGGTTCCATCTTTGTCAGTGCTGTATGTTTGATTAGCGAGTTTGATACGAGACACTGACGTTGCGAGACTCACACATGGTCTGATGATAGGCCCATCGTAACGGTCTGTAAGGCCTGGGTAGCGCTTTGTTGATGTCAAACGTAGGGTATGGCTCTGGCAAGGGCACACCGCTGAGGCCTGCATAGTCTGGAAAATCACCAAGCGCTTGTATCTCTTCAATTGTGAACTCGGTAGGGGTATAGGCCGTTGATGATAGTTGCTCCAGAGGAGTAGTAAGAGGGGCACACGCCGTTCTTGAGTCGGGTGGTGAGCAGACAAGATCGCTTATTGGTTTACCCAGTTTGGAGGCAAGATCTGTTTCGATATTCGCCAATACGAACCGGCGAGACGGTGGGAAGACATCTTCGTAGGTCGCCGTTGGCACATCCTCAGGCGCTTTCTCCTTGAAGGGTGACAAGGACCGGGGAGGCGTTTGAGCACCGGAGGTTTGTCGTTTGTGAAAGTGTAACCTGGTAAGTACAATATCGCGTTGCCTTTTATTGACAGCAAGATACGAGATGTATGAGGCAAGAAACACAACTCCAAGTAGCGACAACAACAGGATATCCATGATGGCTGACTAAAAAATCTACCGAGAGCCTTGAAGAAGAGACAGATTCGGTGGTCAAGTCTGACGAGAACACTGCTACATAACTTAAATGGCGAGGACAATGCATCCACAGAGTAACAAGATGCAGATGCAGGAAAAAGAAATGACAGAATGAGGGGTTTGCTGCTATCATCGTGCAGCTGGGGGCTGAATCGGGACGCACCGAATACTGATTTCTTGTACCTGGCATCGCTCCTTGTCAAGAGCAGAGCATGCTATTCGTAGGGCGGGTTCATGATGTCCGTCAAGCAATGTACTACTGTGTACATGGCCTCGGTACCTCGTCCCTCCCTAAAGCAGCGTCTGTTGTGGCATCCAGAGGCGACCATTTCAGCTCATTGGATCCCAAAACAATACCAGCGTATGTGAGTTGCTATGTTTTGGCGTGGCTAGGATCGCAAACATCTGTTGCAGGGTTGTCAATGTGCAGCGTAGCTGGATTAGGTAAAAACATCCAGGACCAGGGTATGCTTGAGGTGATAGATGTAACCACGAAGTGAGCAGTGAGGCAGCGACAGGCTGCACAGCTGAACATCCAGTGGCTGACACAGCGAGACCGAACAGATGGACACCCCTGATGCATTTCGGGCAAGTAGTTCACCAAGTCGTCATAATTAATAAGCCGGTCCGATGCGAGTCCACTGCATGCTTCAACCACTTCGATCTACTATTCATATCCTTGACTTCGTAAGGTACACAGATTCGAAGATACTCAACGAGAAGCTCCAGAAGCCTCCGAGACTTGCGAGCGGCACAGTGGCATCGTACTACAAGATAGGGGACCAGTCCTCCTGCTTGATGTATTCCTTGACAGTCAACACCGGAACCTCAACGCCGAGCTAAAACAATCAGCCATCAGCTCCACTCATCCCTCGACAATATGGCGAGGGAACACCTACATCCTTAGGTAGCACAACACTCGGGTCGCGGCCATCATACCCGAAGTCGCTAAAATATTCCCACATCGCTGTAAGCTCCTTACCTATATCACCCGGCATGGCCTGCATATACTCTTCTGAGGGCAGCTGCTCATACTTGCATGTCACACCCAGAGTCTTGCCCCAGAGATCGGCCCACTCCTTCCAAGTCATGACATTAGCGGCGCCGAGGAGGTTCTTACCCGGTTCGACATCAACCAAGGCTTTGACGAAGTTTCCTAGGCATCCGTCAGCAAAGAACGGAATAGAGAGCTCCAAGTAAAAGGGCACTGACCCGTATCTCGCCTCGGTTCGACCATGGGAATTGGTGAGTCCGGCTTAACAGGCAGTCGAAGGAGGTAAGTGCCATCGGATTGCTGTAGTTGTCAGTCGTATGCACAATATAACAGGCCGTCCTACAAACCTTCTGAGGCGCCATCGACTCTTCCATCTTCCAATTGGTCACAAACAACGCGACCTGCACCAGGGATGTCTTCTTATTCAGCTCCGGGTACGTCGCCCTCAAATACTCCACAGCAGCCCACTTAGCATCGAAGTGAAAATTCCACGTGATCTTCCCATTGCTCCACTTCCTCGCATGCGACAGTGTCGACAATACAAACCGATCAAGCGTCTCCACAGTTGAGGCCGCAGCATCGACAATATTCTTGCCCTGCTGCACCTCGATGTCGTAGCAGAGCTCGTTGATCGTCCTGCCCTCTTTGGCGGCTCTCTCGAAGTTGGCCGGGTCGTTGGTGGCTTGCCAGAAGTCGGTCACGCCGAAGATGACATTGGCGCCCTTGAACGCGGATTTGAGGCTGTCGACATCGTTAAGGTCACCGGCGACCATCTCGACGCCTTTGTCGCTCCATACTCTGCTGGAGGCTTTGCTGGGGTCACGAGAGATGCCACGGATTCTGTAGGTTGAGTCTTTGAGGAAGGCATCGGCGACGGACGCGCCCTGAGGATCTGTCAGTTCGCCGGGAAGATGCTGGTTGTGGAAGCTTGAGGGCATGCTGCAATGCTTTGTGGTCAGATCCCATTCGTACCTGGTTGCCCGTGATGCCAATGATTACGATAAGTTTGGTCGCCATGTTGATGTATTCAGTAACACGGCAGAACTCGAAGGTTTAGACTGATAAATGCGGAGGAATTGCTAGATTGTTGCTCTGCCCCCCTCTGATGCTGCCTCGTATATATATGTTTCTCTCCATACTGCCGCAGTCAATACGAGACGAACACAGTATGATAAAGAATCCGTTGATCAGATTTGTCACCGAGGACTTTGACGCACTCCGACTCGCGCACTCATTCTTTGTGGTATCACTCCCTCGCATTTACGTGCTTACAACAGGTCCGACATGCTGCGTCAGCAGCGCGGGAGATCCTTGGCGCCAGGGGTGTCTGCAGGCCAATCCTATCACTCTATTTTCGGAGTTGAGATTTACCACATGAAGAGACAAGAAGCGAGACTCAACACTCATTCATGTCTCTAAATGGGCGTACATAATCTCCATTCTAGCGCCTATCTGTAGTGGCACGCCACATTGGTGACAGAGTCCGAAAGAGCGACCGCTTTTATAATTGGAGCGAAAGACCGTGATGACTCGAAACTTGTTTGACAGGCCGTTGCCTTCGCAGTAGAGAAAGATGTAATCATCGAACTCACCTCATACGGATTGTCCAACGTGACTAACGTGAATCTCTGAATGCAGGTGCTTACCAACAAGGGAAGACTGGGCAGATCTCGATAGCAACGTATTGAACACGCGCAGACTTGATCAAATGACAACGCCTGAATTGCTGAACCAAGTGTCTATGGCCCCGCGACAAGGAAGCTGAGCAGACTCCCCACAGTAAGACCTGCAACAAGACAGAGGCCCATGAATCCGCCAGCCGCTTCCCTCTCGTCGCTATCAACCCATTCCACTGCGCCCATCATGCAAGAACTACCCAGATACCCATTCGTAACGCCAAAAAGCAATTGCACAACTCCAAGATAAAAGAAATCACTGTCTACCTTCGCGCCACGCCCATGAATATTACATAGCAGATATAGAGGAATGAACACAACTCGAGCGATGGAAAATACAAACAACATCTTCGGTTTATAAGTAAGACGAAGCGCAGGAATGCCGGTGAGCAGTCGACCGATCAGGTCGCCGGTATTCCAGAACAAGAAAGCTAGGGGGATGAAGGACGATGGTTCAAAGAGGCGCGGTGCGCCTGAGGGAGGTCGGACGCTCTCAATTTCTTGCGTAAACACCGGAAAGACCATCGTTACGGCGAATGTCATGAACACGGCCGACGCCAGCCAGAAGAGCTTCCGGAGAAGCGTGAGAAGTGGCACGGACTTGCGCTCTGCATCCTCTATCTCTTCCACATCCTCTGTTGCGTCTGCAGAGCGTTTTGGGCGTGTCGTGAAGCGCTGTTGCGACACAAGATACAGGAAAGCAAGCAGCGCAAGCAGTGAGACTCCAGTGGCGGTGAGGAAGTACGCAAAAGCAGAGGTTGACGACTCCTCAGGGACATCATGTTCCAGGTCTTTCGCCGGAACAGACAGCACTGACACGATCTGCGCGATGCACGGCAGCACCCCAGCCACAGCCTGCCCGGTCATGATGCCCTGCGTGTACTGCTCCTGCCCGAAGCCGGAGACGTAGGCGAAGATGCCGTTCTGGAAGAGGCCGGCTGCTAGACTTGCGGCGAAGACCACTACCATTAGGAAGCCGAAATAGACACCGGCAGATACGTGCGTGAAGAGACGAGTGGATATGGCTAGGAGTATGAAGGTGGCAGTATTGATGACGAGAGCGGCCATAATGCGCTTCGGGTAGGAGGCGTTGGCCTGTAGCTTGGAGAAGACGAGCACGGAGCCCAGGTTCGCGATGGTCGAGACTGAAAGCTCGGCGGATTGAAAGTTTGCTAGTGTCCAGTCGTCGGACTGGAAGCGCTTCTGGAAGTATGGTCCTGCGGCGAGGAACATGTTCCTGGCGGCAGATTAGTCTGTGGGTTACTGTATTACTTGAGAGTATGAAGTGATTGGGAAGACGAACCAAGCCCATAGCATGGCTATGCCCAGCAGGAAGAATACTGAGTACTCTGTCCATGAGAACTTCCGCTCATTGAGGTCCTCCATCCCTCTGTTATCTGCTTCTCCCGAGCTACCTTCTAGAGGTTCATAGGAGGACCTCCTCCGTACCAGCTTTCGTAGCCGATCCATATTCCCTCTACTTCTATGACAGTAGGCAAGACTCGAGGAAGTCAGGTATGGTGGTGAATGGATGGCGACTGGGGGTTTCGCTGGAGAGGAACAGCAGTAATAGACCGTGCGAATTACTCGTGAACGCGTCTGTTGGAAGCGTTATCTGATGTCTATACTAAGAAACTGGTGATTAGAGCACGAAGCCATGCTGGTCCAGTGCAGTGATACGCAGACAGTTGCAGGTGATAGAGGTCTCATGGTCCATTGTCCTTCGGGGATAAGGTAGCCGCAAGAGCCGCGCGCCAAGCAGCGGCGGCTCCCCCCAAAAGTGGTATGCAATGTGAGACCGCATAGCATGAGCTAAACGGTATGCAATGCATATATGTTGTGCATAAATGTTGCTATCTTGTGCTCGACTGAGATCCTGCACTCGAGAACTGCGAATTAGTATCTGATCAGAACAATCCATATCCGCCATCTAGCTCAACGCCCTCTCATAGACATGGTGAAAGCGCCTCATTATACAATCTAATTGCTCGAATTGACTGAGTCCACGATAGCTTGAGGATCTCCACATATACCATATGTCTGTTGTGTTCGAAGGCATTCCCCAGCTCTGCAGCGCAAAAACACAAGTTCATAGATGCACCGCTTGAACGCAAATAGATAATATACATCAGCCACATAGCCACCATATGCAACTTGTTTCTTCACCCTTGTCACATCCAGCTCTTTCACCTTCTCTTCTTTGTCCAAGCTCTCACAAACTCTTCCTTCTCCCTCACCCCCAATCCGACCCTCTTCACCCGTCCCAAGCGCGCAAGATCCTCCCCAACCCGGTCAAGGACTTGCTTCTCCTCCGTGTTCAACTCCTCCCCGTCCTCCGATGAGGCCACCAGAGTGTCCGAACTGCTCACTCTCTTCTCGCTGAGCTCCAGTTCGTCAAAGAAGTTCGTGTCATACGAGTTCTTCGGTTTCGGCATCGCCGGCCGAGAAGTCGATGCAGAGGTATTGTACACAGCCTCAGCGATGCGCACGCGGATGCAATGCGTCGGACGTGAACAGAGGTTCCACATGAAGGAGAAGTAGGTGTGTGGGATCGGTGTGGTGACGTCGCTAGGGGTATATCTCAGACTGACTGGGAATATCTTTGTCTTTGGCGGCGCGGTGAGGAGGGAAGGGCTGAAGCGCAGAATACCCCGTCCGTTGGTCGTCGTGCATTCTGGCAGGACAACGATGCTGGAATCAGGGTTCTCGCGGACGAGTGTAGAGAGCGGAACTAGACGCGCGTTCGGTGGAGGTGTGCTTTGTGGTGGCAGAAGCGCGCGCAGTATCGCTTGGAAGAGAGAGATGCGCTGGACGAGGCGGGTGGAGGGGTACGAGGCTGTGAAGATGGGGTCGAAGATCGCAGCCAGATAGAGGCAGTCGATTGGAGAGGTGAAGGAGGAGGCGATGATGGTACCCGGTTGGGGCAAGCGATGCAAGTTCTGCTTCGCCAGAGAACTGTACAGCATTAGCTAGCTGCTTGGAAGATTATCATGCAGGTTGCACGCATACCCTCTCTTCACACCATCAATCTGCAGGTCTATCCACCATACGCCCGGTATCCCAAGCATGAGCCATAGGGCAGCCTTTTTGCCCAACGACCCAATTGGAAGCCAGCTGAAGGTGAAGAAGTAAAGAATGGAGAAGCTGAGGAGTAGCGGAACACGGACGACGAAGAGGAAGATATGTAGAGGAAGATAGAAGCCTGAAGATTGTGTAGCAACTGGGAAGAAGGGCGCAATACCGGAGCCTGTCATCATCAGCGGGGAAGCTATGCAGAGAGAAATTGATTTGCTACCTCTGTCGCGGTACTGTGAGTACTTCTCCATTATTACGCACTACCTGGCCATAGAACGATGTCTACAAAAGGGAGAGCAGCAAGCTGAAAGCAGATAATAGCTGTTCACGTGCGAATATCAATACTGAGAAGTCGCAAAAGACTTGGAGGCAACGCTGCCGTTTTCACATGTGAATGGGTGACGATGAAGGCTAGCTATTCTAGCGGACGGATTAGGATGAACGTAAATGCTGGCCTGTTTTGTGGTGGAAAACCAACAAGAGGCGCCCCAGCAACTCTCCGCTCAAACCTGTTGCGGACTCGGCAAGGGCGCGGATGCCGGTCTAAGCCGTATTGGGAATACTGCTTTGATGTTTACTCGCACGCGACGACCACTCCATGCTCGGCTGGCTTGAGCTCACAGTAGTCGTATAGACGAAACATCGCAAACCAAGGCTGCCAGTCTTGCGATGTAGAGCTCGAGCTACGTGATCCCTTCGTCTGAACAACACCGCACCCGGCTCTGCTCTACCATCCGTACCATGGACACAAATGAGAACTCGGTACGCCATCTTTCCAGGCCATTGCTACATGAGAAGTCTATAACTCGAATGCAGACTGACAAGATAATCAATTGCAGTCATCCACAATGTCTCAGATCCGACCTCCCAGTAGAATCCCCGCGACGCCCGGAAGAGGCTTGTTCGAAATGTCCGCATCAGATAACAATGTTCGAGCGAGCAGCATGATGCCTCCGCCAGGCACGATAGCTCAGAAACACAAGCCCTCTGGACGTGCGTGTTACCCCGGGCAATGTATTCAACAGAGTGTTGACCCATTGACAGTACCTGAGCCGGCTCCGAAACGGAAAACACTCGTTGAAAGAGCAGGCGAAGCACCACGAGGTAATCAAGCAGCTCCACCAAGCTCCAAGCCGGTCAATGGAGCTGTCAAAGCTACGGCATTAGCGGGTGTGCGAAACACATCTTTGTCCTCCTCCGCATCGTCACGTGTGCCTTCGACAGGTTCTCGAAACACGTCCTCAAACTCGTTTATAAGCAACATTAGCGAGAGTAGAAGACCGCCGTCAGTGCTAGGATATCATCGTCCACAAACAGTGCTCGGACACACACGCAGTACCTCTCAGAATCCAGCGTCGGCCGCAAGGCCAGCAACATCCATGGACAATCCCTTTACAACAAGCGAGCAACCAGTGCTAGGAAAGCGAAAGGGTACAGTGCCGATTTCTATCTCGACATTCCAACCGGGCGACAACCCGCAACTCAGAAAGCAAAGAGAGCGCCATTTTAAGCAGCAGACTTACACGTCTTCCTGGAATAGCTCCGCTAGTGTTCAACCACAAGCAACCGTGCTTTCTCAGTCGCAGGTGCCTGCGCAGGAGCCCCTTCGGAATTTCTCTTTCCTAAGCACGGCATTTGGGAACCTGAATCTTGGCTCAGAAACCCACAAGCCGGAGGGCAGGAAGAGCAATACCGAAGAGGAGCCTAATGTCCCCGGAACCCCTTCTTATATACCCCGTCTTACACCAAAGCCTCCACAGCCCCCACCATCACCTGCCCCTTCTGTAGTGAACACCCCTTCTAGATTGCATAGTCGTCCTGCATCACCGCGCAAAGTATTCTTGTCCAAAGAGTCTAACTCACCAGTTTTAGTATGGGACACCAAGGGGAAGCTTGAGGACTTGGAATGCCTATATACAAATCTCAAAGCACAGATGGAGGGCACGACTTTTGAGAAGAACAGTATGAAAGAGATCGTCGAGTTGTACAAGCAGAGGAGTATGTCCCCTCCAGCATGTTGAATATCACCAAAGAATCTTACCGCGACGCACGACCTCCGTCAGATATCTGTTATTAACCATGTTCCATCCATCTAGTCAAGGAGCTCGAGACAATCAGAGACCAACTATCCGCGATGAATGACAAGATGGTCACAGAGCTAGAAGAAACCAAGGTGAAGCTGAACTTGACAACTGTAGCCTTCGACGACGCACGGAGACAACACTCGATTGAGGTCGATGAACTCAAGAGGAAGAGCCGGAATGAGATGGAAGACCACAAAGACCAAAACCGCAGGGAAACCGAGAGGTTACAGAGAGAAGCCCACGAAGTCGAGGATAGACTACGCAGAGAGTCCCAGGACGAGCTCGACAGATTACTGAAACGACACCGGGACGATTTAGCAGAACTCGAACGCCGCCTGAACGCTGAAATCGAAGACGAACGAAGTCACAGGCTCCGAGAAGTCGAAGAGATCCGAACACAGCTAGACCTACACCAACAAAACGCCTCCCTCTCCATCGCAAACAAAGACCGCGAAACCGACACCATCCGCAGAGAGCGAGACCAAATCTCCTCCGACCTCGAACGCTCCAAAGCCCTAGTCGCCAACCTAACCACCAAGCTCTCCGAAGCCTCCGCCAACACCCTCGCCCTCGAAACCTCCAAGTCCGCCATGAAAGCCAAAATCGACTTCCTCGAGTCCGACAACCAAGCCCAGTCGCAAGCCTTCGCCAGCCTGCACCAGCGCATGCAAGAAGCCATTGAAGCCGCGGCCGCCGCCAACGCCAAACTCCGCGCCGAGGAGACGCTGCGCCGCAAGCTGCACAACCAGGTGCAGGAGCTCAAGGGCAACATCCGGGTGTTCTGCCGTGTGAGACCAGCCCTCGAGAGTGAGGCTGTTGAGGCAGCGAAGATCGCGTTCCCGGACGCCGAGACGGATTGTAAGGAGTTGGCGGTGCAGGGCCCGCCGACGAAGAGCGCGATGGGCACGGTTAGCGTGTCGAGCAATGCGTTTGCATTCGATCGCGTGTTTGGCCCCGCGTGCCAGAACGCGGAGGTGTTTGGGGAGATTAGCCAGCTGGTGCAGAGTGCGCTGGATGGGTATAATGTGTGCATCTTCTGCTACGGGCAGACGGGCAGCGGGAAGACGTTTACGATGAGTGCGGCCGACGGCATGATTCCCCGGGCTGTCAGGCAGATTTATGAGACGGCGGAGGGCCTGCGGGAGAAGGGGTGGCGTTATCAGATGGAGGGGAGTTTCGTCGAGGTGTACAATGAGAACCTGAATGATTTGCTGGGGCGGGCGGAGGAATTTGATCGGAAGAAGCATGAGATCAGGCATGATCCCGCGAAGGGACGGACGACGATTACGGATATCACGATTGTAGCGCTCGACTCCCCGGAACGTGTTAGCGAGATTTTGCTGCAGGCGAGCAGGAACAGAAGTGTTGCGGCTACCAAGGCGAATGAGCGGTCGAGTCGAAGCCATTCGGTGTTCATCCTCAAGCTGATTGGCGAGAACGACATCACTGGAGAGCGCAGCGAGGGCACGCTGAACCTCGTCGATTTGGCGGGAAGTGAGCGGCTCAGTCATAGCGGTGCGACGGGCGAGCGGTTGAAGGAGACGCAGAGTATCAATCGCAGTCTGAGCTGTCTAGGCGATGTCATTGGCGCGCTGGGACAGGGGAAGGAGGGAGGCCATGTGCCGTACCGGAATAGCAAGGTGAGTGAAGTTGATCGGAGGATGAGGTGGATGGATAGAGGAGGCTAATGAGTATCTTTGTCTACGCAGTTGACCTACTTGCTCCAGCTCTCGCTGGGAGGGAACTCGAAGACACTCATGTTCGTCATGGTCAGCCCGCTTCAGGCGCATGTGAGTGAGACGTTGACGAGCTTGAAGTTCGCGACGAAGGTGAGTCGTACTCTGGCTTGGATGTTTCTCCTATGCTCGATGGCTGTTACTGACACATTGTGTAGGTGCACAATACGCATATTGGCACGGCGAAGCGGCAGTCGAAAGTCAAGGAATGATTGCTGTTCGATGGCGCATCTCTTATCCGGTTCTTAGATTTAGGAGTCTTTGGTACCGGCGTCCTACAGTGACGTCTTTGGACGCTCTTCTTGGTTTTAACCTTGATGTAACATCTTGTCAATCCCGGGTGTGTTCTTGTGCGGTTTGGGAGTTTGGCGTAGAGAGTCTTGGAGCTAATAAGCCGGCCCTTTCGTAACACCCAAAGCAAGCCTATGGTGGTATTTATCTTCAACGCTTGGGGGGTCCTAAACATCCGATCATCGTGAACATGGTGCTAATGATACTCCACGTTCTTTCATGCCGGTAGCCGCTCGTCCTAAGAGTGCAGAAAAGCCTGAATGAATCCGGCTAACCGTCAGTGAAGATGCCAAGAAAGTCAAAGAGCCCCAGCATCGCTGCTGTACTTCCACCAGCCTTTACGCGTCACCAAGTCCCTCGAATCTTGGCTGCGACAGAAGCAGATTAGCTTTAGCGGAAATGCAAGATCCCTAGCTGTTGTGTGTAAGAGAAGGCAGTGGCATTTATCCGTAGCCACACTGTCACCCTCTCTTAAGGACATGGATATGGTAGGTCCGAGAAGAATTTTCGGGAATAGAAGGCAAAGTTCCCTAGGCAAGACGCTCCAAATTATAGGTTACAGTACGGAAGTGTACTTTGGAAGCTGGAATGCACTGATTATGCTCACCAGAGGTGCCAGTTTATACATTAATGTCCCATGAATCACACCGGTGAGCTGTTGTATCCTCTAGTAGAATACAGATGGTACATCCCGACCATGAGAAACGTCCGATGAAGGACTAGAGATCTTTACGTATACAGGTTTGAAAGATCGATTTTGAGCGACGCAGACGCCAGTTCATATGCTTTGTGTTACCGATCGTAGAGAAGGTAGGGATCTATCGCCGCCTGCGTCGCTTCAGTTCCCATTGCGGCTCATTGTCGGTCTCGCCATCGTCACCCCCATGACCGGAAGACTGCTCCATTGCCTGTCGATCATTGGCGTCTGTTCCAGGCTCAGCGGGTGTATCCTGCTGGTCTTCAACCATGTCCTTGTCTGCTGACATCAAGCCCTCATCGCCCAGCAGATACCTCCCGAAATGCAGCACAGCCTCCAGCACCTCCTTTCCTGTCGGTACGATGTTCGACTTTGGCAAGAGGAAGCCGTAGCTCCCAGTATCACGGAGTTTGATCTGGTAGGCATAGTCGACGTGCATCTCATGGTAAAACCAATCGAGTGCGCTCCCTCCGCCCGCCTCCATGCGCGGGAAGACTTTCTTTTGACCATCCTTTCCGATGTTGACGTTGCCCTCGCAGGCAGAGGTGGCCTTGTAATTGTGTCCGCCATGAGATAGTCGCATCGCTTTCGCCAGCCCAAGAGCAAGTTCCTCGAGATCCTCTAGCGTGGGCGGTGCGGCATCGCATGAGTACGAGTACGGGTACAGCACTTGCTGCGAATAGGAGTGGAGATCCAAGAACCCAATAATCGTGGCGTTATTGTGCTCAGTCTCATTCTTAGCCCAATCGGCAAACTGTTTCGCTTCAACACCCTCGAATGGCTCTTCACCGGCAAAACTCTCCGAGCATGGATTGCCACGAGACGATTCGCCATCCCAGCGGAAAGAGAATGAACGGTCAATGTCTACGCCACGGCAGAAGCTCAAGTTCGTTGGTTGGCGATTCTTGCGCCATAGGCGGTCCGTTTCCCAGCTGTAGACGTAGCCGTCTGGGTTCAGAGTAGGAACGAAGATCCAGTCAAACGCTTCAACGAGTTTAGCTACAGAGTTCGATTTGCCGTAACTTGTTATCAATGAGTAAGCAACGTAGTTGACAGTGCTCGTGCTGATCCATTCACGAGCATGCGAGCCACCGGATATTATCACCGTCTTACGCGGCCCGGATAGCTGCTCGTTGTTCTTGGGATGTACGCCAATTCTGAAAGCGGGAATGTCGCGCCCTTCATAACTCTTGCCAATGCTGATGAGGCGCACATGCGTCGAGTAGTAGGATTCAATGAGGCGCATCCAGGTTTGTATCACGGCGAAGGGATGGTAATCGCGGAAAGCCATGTCAGTGTCAGCGCCGTTGAATATGCGGAGAGAAGGGGAGTAAGAGACATGATCGTAGGACGTTGCTTTCGACACAGAGGACTCCAGTATGGCATGGGCAAGATCGATGTCCCGCATTAGGGGTACATGAGCGTTTTGCAGAGACGGTGGCAGGAGCCCAAGCAGCAGTGGGACCTGCAGAGCAGCCTCATCAGCATAGTCACGGTTATGACGATTGAGGCAGACGTACGACATCCTTGGCTAGCCTGATATCTACCCAGTTCTCATTGAACTCCCACACATCCAGGAACAGCGTGTTTGAAGCTTCAGCTAACGCGACAGCCTCCTCTTCCGTCGTGACAGTGAATCGCAAAACCATATCGCCGCCATGTCTTCCACCTAGAAATTTTTCCGACACATCGCGACTGTCTTCAATGGCTACTTGCATCTGGAAGTCGCTCGGCGCCGGTTGCTTCGGCAAGACCCAAGACTCGACATGGCTTGGGAGGCGGCGCCATGACGACAACCATCGAGTGTTCTGCGGTGCGGAAGGGGCAGCAGAAATGAGAGCAGGGCCAGCGCAGAGAAGGATGAACAAGTTGGAGGTTAGTTGGCGCATATTGAGGACAGCGACGCAGGCACGGTACGCATCCCTACACCAGCAGCGGGGCTGGCTGGAGGTATGTCGAACGGCGAACGGGTGCCTGGCAGTTGGTCGTGAGCTTAGCCCAAGGTGACTAGTATGGTAGAGACCACGGATTCAGGTCCTCGTAGCGGCTGTCCCACGGAACGCGGCTGAATCCCGACCTTGGCCCGCCTCTTGACACAATCGTCTGCACTGTCAACCAACTCCTCCGGACGACGTCCAAACCAACAGCTGAAACACCACCCACACTTCCTCTCTCTGCTATCTTCTCCTCCCCTCTTCCCTTCTTCCCCACACAGTCGCTCGCTTCCACCCACGCTTTTGACTACTAGTATCCCGTCGGAGCCCTGGAGCCAGCCGGCTCACTCAGCCTTACGCGAACCGGGAAAACGACGACGCGCATCCCCGTCCCCAGACTACGCAATGTCCGGCCTTGTACCACCAGTCCTCAAATGAGCCTAAGATTATCCGTCCATCGCAATGCCTTTCAAAGGCTTACGGTCGAACAAGAGCGAGAAGAACCTGCGTCGGCGCAGCACCCTTGATCACTCATACTTTTTCCGGCACCGCGAGCGGGCGCCCGACGAGCGCGACTCTGACGAATTCCTTGGACGTGACAGTGGCATAGGATCTCAAGATGGAGTGCCTGGAGACTACGTTGGTCAGGTCAGAAGGATGTCGGCCTTCCACCCAGAGGCCTTGCCGGACACTCCACCTTCACCGCTCAAGGAGGAGCCTGCACCCGCATCCAACACGAAAAGACTCAGCATGCTTCTGCGACACCGA
>Ga0099855_1000005_pt1 | contig 16640 bp, 18 predicted proteins | sample In4P11_FD_77057 | JGI IMG/M metagenome (GOLD analysis project Ga0099855, IMG submission 77057) | Clean room microbial communities from NASA Spacecraft Assembly Facility at Jet Propulsion Laboratory, Pasadena, California, USA -... ... | reverse complement strand
CCCCCACCCTCATTCTCCCCAAAAATCCTCACAGCCCCGCCTGGGCCCGTATAGGCCGGCCAACCCTGGCCCGCGAGTCCCTGGCGCGGGTCCTGGTCGAAAGCCTGCCAGGCATCCTGCATGGCCGCGCTGGTCACGTATTCGAAGGGGGTGGAGGGCCCGCGGAAGTTGGGGTGCGTGCCGAAGAGGAGAGGGAGCTCGGCTGGGGGGTTGGTTAGTTAGGGCGATTGGGGGGGAGGAGAGGATGATGGTCAAAGGGAGAGGAAAGGGGGTTTTACCGCTGTGGTAGGCGCCCAGCCACGGTCGGGGGGAGATGTTGCTGAAGTTGCCGTTGTAGGAGTAGCGGTAGGTTGTTAGGCCGGCTGCGAGGCGGATTCTGGGTGGTGTCAGTGGGGTTCGTTGTTTCCGGGACTATTTTCGGAATAGGGGGGTTTACTTACTTTGTCATTGCATTGGCCGGACAGAAGAACACGCGGAGCAAGGCTTGTTGAGCGAGTGTTTGGTCGGGGCCATTGGGGTTGTACGGGGCGAAGGGCACGCCGTCTTCTGAGTTTGTGCCGATGATGGCTGGCTGAATGGCTCATCAGCTTTGCTGGGGCTTTTAGGAGCCCGGCTTAACTCACCACTTTGGAGATCTTCCCTTCAAGCGCCCGTTCCGTGTAGTTGGCAAACACGACCTTGCCATCTACAATCGGTATGAAACTGATTCCAGGCGTCGTCCCCGCATCCTGGTACGTCCTGACGAACTGCTCAAGCGTCCGAGCCGGCACTCCTCGCATGCAAGCAAGTTCGGCAGCCGCGTCGGCTTGGTTGCCGCAGCCAACCTGCGAAGCGACGAACGAGAAGTTCGAGTGGCTGGTATCAGCGGAACGGATCGGCAGGAGGGCGTTGCCGGAGTCCATGATGAGACCTTCGACAATTGGGTCGTCGTAATGGGCGAAGTTGTAAAAGTCGACGCTCATGGCGCCGGCGGACTGGCCCCAGAGGGTTATGCGGGATGGGTCGCCGCCGAATGCAGCGATGTTGTCGCGAGCCCACTCGACGCTGTCATGTGTCAGTCAGTTCATAATGACCGACTCTCCTTGCAAGATACTGTACTCACGCTAGACGTTGGTCCAATAGGCCAAGGTTCTGATCATTCAGCCCTGCCGCATTGGGAAATCCGAATAGATTGAGGCGGTAGCTATTGGTTTATCAGTAAGATATACAGCAAGGGAGTTGATACGTCTAGCGTACTTGAAAGACACAACGATCAAATCTTGACTCCTTTGCACCCATTGCGCCGGAATCTGGTACGGCACCGATTCACCTCCCGTGGTGAAGCCTCCACCGTAGATGAACATCATGACAGGGAGTCCTCCGTTCTTCTTTCCACCGTGCCATCCACGTCCTCCTTGTCTACCAGCCGAAAGCGGTGCCCATACACTGATAGTTAAGCAATCCTCACCCATCGGCGCATCGTTGCCGCCTGGCACGCCAAATTCCAAAACGTCGCGTGTGTACACGCTGCTACCATTGGACAAGTACTGCATGCAAGATATTGGCAGCTCAGTTGCGCTCACTTCTGCTACATGAGCGGCTGGCTGGGGCGGCGCCCAGCGAAGAGATCCAACGGGCGGAGCAGCGTATGGGATGCCTAGAAATTGCTGGACCAAAGGCGTGTCTGGCCCAATCACACCATGAATCACGGTCCCGCTCGGTGTACGAACGACTGGGGCGTTTCCATCCCCTTGGTAAGAAGGGTGGGGGAAGGATGGACGAGAGAAGGGCGGATGGTTGAAAGGCGTGGCCTCAGCAATTAGGAAGACGGCTAAAGCCGCGATGAGAGCTCCACAACCATACATCCCTACGAAACCACAAGAAAACACTGGCAAAGAAAGGAGAGCGGTTCTCCAGGTCTTATAACATCACGCCAAGGAACACTGACAACAAGTACTGAGGGGTCTAACGGAACCGACCCTTCTTCAGCCGGGCCGTGGGGAACCAGCAGACGACTCACGAGCCAGGGACGGAGGGCTTTTCGCGGTGGACTGTCCGGCAATGCCGGCATCATACCTTGTTCGATGCGCAGAGACTCCATTGCGACTTCAACCGGATATGGTTTGACGTATGATGGCGCCGCGCAGTCAACGATCTTTCCCCACATCCCCCACATTGTGCTAGCCGAGCCTGCACGCACTTTGGCTCTTTGGCCATGACGTGGAGCGCGCCGCGACGGGTCCCTAGCGCGTAGTAGCACTTTACGGCGATTGCCAGACCTGTTTGTATGCCAACGCAAGCAACATGAACAGTCCGGCGAAGAAGCGCAGGAAGAACGATTATCAAGCGTCCAAGCAGCCTGTTCGGAGCCTGGACTTCTTCTTCAATAAGCAAAAAAGCGCGGCCAATGGAACCACTCTGAAAGATTCGCACACGGAGAACGCCTCGAATGAATCTGCGCAGCCGAACGATGCTGGCACCGCTCTGACGGATGAGGAGCTGGCAAGGAAGCTTCAGGACGAATGGAATGCTGAGTACAATGCTACCAACGGCAGCAGGAGCAAGGTCGAGGAGGGTGTTGTGGAAAAGCCAAACGCGCCGGGCATCAGTGCTCCCCCCGCACGTCTAGAAGCAGTCGTAATAGTCAAGAGTATGGACAAGGCTACGAAGCCACCTACAATAGAGGAAGCGTCTACAGAGAGAGAAGCGCTGGTCTCTACAAAAACAACAGTTCCCGAGAAGAACACCCTGTCCCTACAATCAACTGCCACGGAGGAAGACGTTATCTGCGGTAACATACCCTTCGACGAAAGCCCCCTTACCTTCGACCCGTGGAAGTACATCCCTAATCTGCAAAAACACTGGGCTTCAGATGGCGGACATGTGACGTATGCTCTTCTCACTAGATGCTTCATACTCGTCAACAGCACTACAAGCCGTCTCAAAATCGTGGATACGCTAGTTAACCTCCTGCGCACAATCATAGAAGGAGACCCTGAGAGTCTGCTTCCAGCGGTACGTCGTGCATCCCGTGTAGATGGCACAACCACTGACTGACTTCTAGGTTTGGCTTGCAACAAACTCCATTTCGCCACCTTATATCGACGTCGAGCTCGGAGTCGGAGGCTCAGTAATCAACAAGGCTCTGAAGAAAGTCTGCGGTCTGGACAATGCTAGTCTAAGAGCGTTGAACAACAAGTACGGAGATGCAGGTGATGTGGCATTTGAGGCGAAGAAGAGGCAGAGCTTTACGTTGCGGAAGCCGAAGCCCCTGACTATCAAGAGCGTCTTCGACACTCTTCATAAGATTGCGACTGCTAAAGGGCAGGGCAGCGTGGACGTGAAGCAGCGGCTTGTGGAGAGGTTGCTGCAGGATGCACGAGGTGCGGAGGAGAGTAGGTATATCATGAGAACGTTGGTACAACACGTAAGTGCGCCAGCTAGGTAGCTGGTCCTTAGGGTCCGGCATAGGTTTTGATGTTAGTATACTAACATTCAACAGCTTCGTATCGGTGCGGTTAAAACCACAATGCTCATAGCTCTATCTCGCGCGTTCCTCTTGTCACGTCCACCAGGCGCAACTTTCCCTAACCGCTCACAGAGCGAGTTGGCCGTTCTTAGCAAGGAAGCCTTAAGGGAGGTATACACTCCAGGAGAAGAGATTGTCAAAGCATGCTTCGCGCGGCGACCCAACTACAACGACCTCGTTCCCGCGCTCCTTGAGATCGGCGTGTGCGACGAGCTCCTCATCCGATGTGGGCTGGCGCTGCACATACCATTACGGCCCATGTTGGGTGGCATCACACGCGACCTCGGCGAGATGCTCACCAAGCTACAAGGCCGCGACTTCAGCTGCGAGTTCAAATACGACGGTCAGCGCGCGCAAGTCCACTGCGACGATTGCGGCAAAGTCACTATCTTCTCACGCCACCTCGAAGTCATGACAGACAAGTATCCCGACCTCGTCGCGCTGGTCCCGAAAATCCGCGGCGAGGGCGTCAGCAGCTTCATCATGGAAGGCGAAGTCGTCGCCATCGACCGCGACACCGGCGAACTACGCACCTTCCAAACCCTCGCCAACCGCGCGCGGAAGGACGTCGTCATCAACACCGTCAAGATCGACGTCTGTCTCTTCGCGTTCGACCTGATGTATCTGAACGGCGAGGAGCTGCTGAACCGGCCCTTCCGCGAGCGGCGCAATCTGCTGAGAAGCCTGTTCATTGAGATCCCGCACCACTTCACCTGGGTTAAGAGTCTGGATGCTACGTCCGCCGACGCTGACGTGGTCTCCGATTTCTTCAAGAGCGCGACGGACCTCAAGTGCGAGGGCATCATGGTCAAGGTGCTCGATAACCTGCCGAACCCGGATCTCCTCGCCGAAAACGACGTCGCCGCCGTCGATGCAGAACAGTTCTCCCTTCCACCACCGACTCCGCAAAAGCGCAAAGCCGCCGCTGCAGCAGCAAAACCCAAAAAGAAGACCCCCGCCAACGACGAAGACGCTACAACTGAAAAAACCAAAACCCGTCGCAAACCCCTCCTCTCGACCTACGAACCCGACAAACGCCTCGACTCGTGGCTCAAAGTCAAGAAAGACTACAACACCGCCGCCGACACCATCGACCTGATCCCTGTCGGGGCCTGGCACGGCATGGGCCGCAAATGCAAGTGGTGGTCCCCCATCCTGCTCGCGGTGCGCAATCCCGAGACCGGGTGCTTGGAGGCCGTGACGAAGTGCATGAGCGGGTTTTCGGATAAGTTTTATAAGGAGAATAGGGCCAAGTATGATCCTGACGGCGGTGGTGAGGGTGAGGGTGAGGGTGATGAGGAGGGGGAGGACGGGAGGAAGAGGAATGTTATAAGTAAACCGAGCTATGTGGAGTATGGCGGGAGGCCGGCGGTGTGGTTCGAGCCGCAGGAGGTGTGGGAGTGCGCGTTTGCGGATATCACACTGAGTCCGACGTATACGGCCGCGCTGGGTTTGGTCAGCGAGGACAGAGGCCTCAGTCTCAGGTTTCCGCGGTTTTTGAGAGTGAGGGAAGACAAAGGGATTGAAGAAGCGAGCACGTCGGATTTTTTGGCCGAGTTGTATCGGAAGCAGGAGGCTAGGGCGCCGAAGAAGGGGGACGAGAAGGGAGGGGATGGGGAAGTGGAGGAGGAAGAGGAGTGGTAGGGGAGGGCCTGAGAGGGCAATGGTTCGAGAGAGTTAGCACGGCGGGATGATCTCGCAATGGGATAGCCTTGCGCGAGCAGCAAAGACTCATGGGCTTGACTTTGAGTTTGTGAGGCACATGATGTGATGATTGCATCTAGATGTTTTTGGTCGAAGCTAGATTAACAGCACTAGGGCTCTGGGCATACCTGGTAGATTCTGCATATAGCTGACGCGACGGTGATTGTCGTAATAGCATCTGTTCCTTCCTATGGTAGGGGGGCGTCGTTCAATGTCTCTGGTCAATAGCAAACTGGACAGTCAGCAGTCGGTAAGTTTGCGTTCGCGGCACAGTTCAGTTCCTACCTAGGTAGTTGTGGAGGACATCCAAGCTCCACTTTATCTCCAATGTAGGTGAGGTATTGTATTGGCATCAGCGTGGTCCATCAAGTAATATACGATTGAGTGTTAGTTATATGGTTATATAATAGTCCAAATTATAGCCTGCCACCAAACCAAAACCTTGCATCCCAAATCAACAGTGACAATCATCGGACGATGTGCCGCGATGTCCTTGTAACGTCGTTGCGAAAGCACCTCCCGGGCCACTGGCCCCTAGCGACCGTATAGTGATACAATCTCTCACCGAAGCATTACTCCCCTCCCTCGCCTACACGCCCTGCTTCTCGATATCGTGCTTCGTAGAGCTCTCCGAGTACCCTCTCGACCCTCTCGCATCCAACGAAAAGCTCCTCGCCTTCTCCTCCGTATCCGCCGTCTCCGCCCTCCTAATATTACTATAATCCACATGTGTCTTCCACGCGGGCACCTTGCTCAAAAACATATCCTCGACCTGCTCGAGCGTCTTCCCGGCCGTCTCGGGAAACATGAAGAAAACATGCACCGCCATCGCCGTGCAGAACACGCCGAACACGATATACGTCCGCCACTGGATGTTCACAAATGCCGGCGGCACGAAGTAGCTCAGCGCGAAATTGAAGATCCAGTTCGCGCTCGTGCACAGCGCGACCGCCTTCCCCCGGACTCTCAGCGGATACAGCTCCGGCGGGTAGATCCAGCTGACGGGCCCCCACGTCGGCGCGAAGCTCGCGACAAAAAGATACGTGCAGGCGATGACGGCCTTCGCCGGGGCGCCCGTGATCTGCCAACTCTCCTCGGGCGGGCGGTTCGCGTCTTTGGGCGCCGGCGAGCCGTACGTCGCCATCAGGCCGGCGTTGGCGTACATCCAGGTGGCCATGAAGAGGGCGCCGATGAGGAGGGGCCAGCGGCGGCCCCAGCGGTCGATGAAGAGGAGGGCTGGGACGGTCATGATTACGTTTATTACGTATTGAATGGAGGAGGCGACGAGGTTGGTGTTGCCGCGGAGGCCGGCCATGCCGAAGACGTAGACGACTGGGATGGTGGTTAGACGTATGACTTGCCGCTGCTGCAATCGTGGAGATCGGAGAGAGCTTACTGTAGTACATCATTACGTTCATGCCGGTTAGCTGGGACCAGATTTGCGTGAAGACGCCGATGTGGGTGCGGTTGATCATCCTGCGTTGCGTGAGACTCTGCTTCTTGCGTTCAAACAAGACGGGAAGCTTACTTTGGTTTGAAGAGCTCCCAGTAGGTCACATCAGCATTGTTGCGCTCGAACTCGCACATCTCCTTGATGTCCTGGAACTCGCGTTTGACGAAGGGGCTGTTAGGGTTGCCCTTGCCATGCACCAGTGTAAGGACCCTGTGGCAGTCGTCCCAGCGATCCTTGCGTGCGAGCCAACGCGGCGACTCCGGAAGGCTGAGATAGTCAGTCTAGAGGCAGTCAACGGACACAAGCTCGTCGCAACTCACACGAGAAGCCCAAAGAACAGCCCGATGGCAGGAAGCATCTGCAGGCCCCATGGCACTCGGAACGCGGCGGTGCCCTTAATGAACGAACAACCATAACTGATTACGTAAGAAGATGAGACTGAGGATGCTTGGTAGGGAGAGAATCTCGAACCTGATATAATACATAATGAGAATTCCCCACGTGATCGCCCACTGCTGTGCGCCTACAACTCGTCCACGCTTGCTAGGCGGTGCGAGCTCTGACACATATACGGGTACTTGAGCCGAGCAGATACCGACGGAGAGGCCGTTGATGAAGCGCCCGGCAACAAGCATACCAATGTTTTGGGATGCACAGACGATTATGGAGCCAATACACCTAGGCCAATGTTCAGTCTTGCCGTTAGAGAGGGAGGAGAAAGGTAGAACACAGAGCTGAGGGGGTGCCGGTTGGAATGGACGAACCAGATGACCGCGCCAATCTGGATGGCCCTCTTGCGACCAAGGATGTCGGAGAGGAAACCAGAGGCAAGAGCACCGACAAACGACCCTCCAGGCATGGAAGCGGTGATACCGCCTTGGACGTCGGCGTGTGGTCCTGCACATCCCTGTGTGCCTTGGTTGAACTGTGTTCGCTGTTAGTCACTCATGGCTGGAGAAGACCGCAAAGTGAACTCACGTAGCACTTGTACGCGTCGGTTCCTATGCTGCAGGTTCTCTATCAGCGAAGAACTCTCCGGAATGTAATAGGCTGACGTACATAGCAGACATGGACGAGATATCGAATCCGAACAGACCACCGCCAATAACAGCGATGGCCGTAATAACGTAGATGTTCCCAATAGTCATCGCGTACGATCAGAAACTCAAGATTTGCCCGTACGACCTCGGAGGTGAAGTAAAGAAACAAGCTCGGAAGCAGAGATGACATGAGCCCTGCTTATATGGGCTGCTTCCCCGCTTTCAGGTTTAAGCTCAGGTGAGACGCTCGTGGTGTCCAGCAACGGGGAAGGTACAGGGATTCGCTTGATCATCGTTCTCCCCCATGTGAGGCACAGCGGCCCCATTGTCAAACATGACTGTGTCCTACAGGGCGCTTGGGCCCATGCGAAGGAGCGATGAGACTGGTGCATCTCCGCGCCAGTTGCGGCGAGGCTGCGTCGCGGCGGAGACTCTTACGTACCAACATCGTGACAATGTTTATGCGACGGCTTTAACCCGACTCGTGACACCCAAAGCATCGCGAGAGAGGCAGAGAGGGCATATCTCCGCAGGGTATATGATTCAGGGTCTCCCAGGGTCTTTCCCCGGACTGGAGAAAGACTGGGGAAACAGAGTGTGAGAGTTGCGTTAGAGGCCGGGAAGCCTAATGTAACGTTGGTGTTGGATACGAATCACAACATCCCGGTGACGCGCCCGTGCCGCCGTTGATCTAAGTGGCGCACTGAGGGCGGAGGTGAAGGATGCGAATCCATGTGGGTTGTTGCAACAAGCATCGATCGGATGATTTAACCGCACATGGTACGAAGCTTTGCGCGTCGGGGCCTTGGCGAGATGTAACGTCCATTGAATAAATCGATGATTACGCATGATACAAGTAACCAGCTATGGAATGGCTGCCGGCACGAGCACAGCGTCCATAAATGCTGTTTGGTGGATGAAAGTTTTCCGTTGACCTCATACCTGAAACAAAGACGAAGATTCTCTCAATATTTCTGCAAGCACAAGCCCCAGCTACCGGCTACAGGGATCTACTTGCAGAGAGCGGCTCGCAGTATCCCGAGCGTGCCGACCGTACCGGATCAGCGTTCTTTAGACTCTTGGTGTTGGTGGAGTATGCACTTGTAGAGGACCGCTGCGCCGCTGGAAGTGCTTGCAAACTATATTTGGCCCGTACCGTTCGTGCCGCTTGAGCAGATTACATTTTATCGAGACAAGAGTTTTGGGAAGATGGCACTGAATCTGGACGAGACATGGCAGTCCAACTGAGGCGCAGTTCACTGTGCCCACAGTCCTCTAAGGAACCTCGTCTTTGGTTTGCGACAACAGCGTTGTAGCCGCAAGGAAGCTCGTATGATGCTCTGAGCCCTTCTCTGCCAGTTCTCGCCGTTGCTGTGCCACAGCTGGTTTAGTTAGGCAGCAGGCATACTAGTACGCTACTGCAGACTGATTTCTGTACCGTGCCTTGCCAGCCCATGATTTTTATAGACCCTCAGAACGAGCATCAATTTCAAGACAGTTTGACTTGAGTTCTAAAGAGAGGCGCTAGTTTCTGATCTGCCGCGATCAATATACGGGAAACGCGATATGCTGATAAAACATACCTTTTGTTCGTGACAAGTGCTTGTTCCCGGGTGATGTGCCGAGAAACTTGATGAACGCTGTCCATAGGGTTTTGCAGAGACGTGCCATGTCAAGCTCCTTCCAAACGCCCTCATGCCACACAAACTGTTCACCTGGTCTCTTGTTCTCTCGCCGGAACCTGGAGTATGCAGTTGTGGATCCGAAGATCAGACTTCGTATCCGCATCGATAGCTCTGGTGCTCATGCAGATAGAGAGAAAAGTCGCGTCAGCGTCCCCGGTGGCGTGCAAAACGATGAATCTCAGGGTGCTGGCCGGATGTGTGAGCTCCAGAAGAGCGTTCACACTTCATCCACTTCCTCCAATACCAGCATCCCTCTTCAACCTCTCCTTCCTCCCCTCCCTCCAAGCCCGATGCACCCCCTCAATCTTCCCCCCAAGCACCACCACACACCTCGGCTCCAGCAACAGCACCCCCCTCGCCACAACCACATCTCTCAGCAACACCTTACACCCGATATTCATCCCCACTCCCACCCCCTCAACCCCAATAACCTCAATTCCATACACCCTCGCCCCCCTCGCATCCTGCAGCACAACCTTATGCGGCCCCGCACTCGCACTGACACCTCTGTCCTGCGCATCGCCGTCTTCTATCTCCCCAGGCACGAGACGCACGACTTCCCTTCCCTTCGTCATCTCCCCCCTCTCCAGCGCCTCCATCTTCTCAACCTGGCTCCACCGACTGCTCCCCACGTCCTCAACATCCAGCACCTGCGCGGCAATCGGGCCAGGCAGGCGTCGCTCGACCACCTGCGCGTTGTGCACGTCGACCGGAAAGACAGACGACGGCGACGCTTGCACGCTGGTCGTGAGATCCGAGGCCAGGAGGCGGAAGAGCGCGGTCTGCTTGAGGGCGGGGAGCGGGGTGTTTGGGCGGGTGGAGGAGAGGAAGGTGGCGAGCCATGCGGGCGAGGGGGTGAGCGATTTGGAGACTAGGTGGGCGGTGATTTCTTGGGCGAGAGCCGTGCTGGGAGCCGCAGCCATGGTGAAAAGTCTGCGCCTGTTGATACCTGTGACCTAATGCTGAAGCCCGCCCCTGTGACGTTGAAGGAAGACGCGACGCGACGCGCCCCACGCTGCGGAGCGGAGCTCGGCTCCGGCGCGCCCAACCTCAAGTGAAGCCCTATCACTTGAATTCCCGCCAGACTCGATCTACTTAGCGATCAGTAACCGCCGCTCCACCAAGCTCACCTCAGCCTCTCTCACACGCCCCCTCGTCAAGCAGCCCGCAATGTCGACGATCGCGTCCCCCCGCGCCTCCCTCTCCGTCCGCAGTCCCCCCCCCTCCTCACGCACGTCGCTGGACACCACGTCCACCGCGCAGACACGGCCGGCCGGTAGTCTCCGCCGGAACAGGGCGGCGCTGAGAGATTACTATGGGTTGAAGAATGGGGCGTCGGCGGATGGCAGTGGCGGGGTGCAGGGAGAGAGTGCTGAGGCGAGTGAGCTTGATAGGGAGGGGTTTGATGCGGAGGTGTATGTGAGGGATGTGCTCGCACGGGAGGGCCTGGAGGGGGTTTTGAGGGTGGAGGCCGGGTTGATAAGTGGTATGTCGTCAATCCATTGGTATTTATGGGGCTATACAGCGTGATATTGAGGTACACGTGCTGATACATATGCTTGACCTTGCAGAAATTAGAGGATTAGACGGCGAGCGAAAGGCGCTGGTGTACGACAACTATTCTAAGCTCATTGCGGCCACGGACACGATACGGAAGGTATGCTAGGGAGTCCCCATGCATAATTGGCATTCCTTTTCGATTGTTGTTCCTGCAACTTGGGCTAACTGCTGTGATAGATGCGGACCAACATGGATCCTTTGATCCCAGCAACCTCAACGCTGTCTCCAGCCATCTCCCATATCGCAGAGACAGCGGCGGCATTGTCGACTTCACTTGTCGAGAAAACTTCACATATTCAAAGCAACACTGCGGCAGATGGAGCCGAACCAACCGAGCAGCACCTGCAGTCCGAAGGCAAGCAGAAGCAAAAACAGACCGTACAATGGGCCCTGGACACACCACGTCGGTTACGTACAATGGTAGCAGATGGCCAGCGAGATGCTGCTGATGCCGAGTGGACAGAGGTGCGGAAGCTCCTTGGGAAGTGGGAAGGTGTTGATGGTGTCGAGGAACTCAAGAACCGGTGTGAAGAGGCTTTGCAGGACAACGGAGTGGCATAGTCAGGCTGTTTACGTATCCGTTGCAGGCGGTATCTCGCTCGCACTCCGTGGAGCCCTCGGAGGCGAACCGCATCACTCGCCCGGACGATTCTATGCAGACGCAGCAGCCGCTCGAAGGTTTGAGAACTCGGACGCTTCATCCTTGCAGAATCTCCTGTTCAGGAAATCTGAACATTTATCGTCGAACGTCGCGGAATCTACTCCGACAGTTGTGAGCAGTTCTGCGAAGTCCATGATGATCTGGAGGAATTCGACGCAGTTGTCGGCCGGGATGCATGACAACCTACGGTATCACAAGCCGCGCATCATCTGGCACGGATGACGGGTTGTACGCCGTCTCCCCTGAATATATTCCGCTTCGGGCAATTTGAACTTTCACCGTCGAACGCGGCACGAGGAGTCTATTCCGACTCTTCAAGGATCAATGGTTCTAGAGCGCCGCGTACGACAAAACCAGCGAGTAGGCCACGCTTCCGCCCGGCGTACGAGCTCGACGTTGCCAAGTGGTTGCACACGACATGAAATTCTGGTGACGTAGCGGTTTGCCGCTTCGATAGATTAGTGCGGATTTCGATACCGGGTTTCCGAGAACTGTATTAAGCGCCGTATGGGATTTTAGGATCGCGATCCCACCTCGACTTCATTGCAAGGTTGTTTGTTGTTGATCGTACGTGTGTCGAGTATGACAAATCACCTAACGCCACTGCACTTGGGTAAACTTGTGCGGAGATACCTAGTTATCAGCTGGCTCTCGTCGACTGCTTCGTTACTACGCCGGGCAGGCAAACCGCGTTAGCAGTCTCTGAGCAGTTCGAGTCTGTGGCTTGACAAGCCTTGTGTTACTACCTCGTTTTGCCAAGTCAGCACTTGTTGGCGAGGCAGTGGAAGTTCTGGCTTGATCAGGAAGTTTGAATTCATGGATCCAGCTGTCAACATGTGAAAGAACGACATCCTCGAGATACTGCACGGTTGCATGCAGCCTGGCCGGGAACGTGCCGTATCGGACAGACTCCCAATCTTCCCGGCTATGACTGCATTGCCAAGAGCACGTCAATTCAGTGCTAGGCTGCTGTAGAATCCTCTATGCAGGCTTGTAACAGAGCCGGTGAGGGTCTTTGGAGAGTCCTGTGGAAGGCTGGAATCGAGAGTGCCTCCCCACAGCATGTGGACGACTTCGTATGGGTCGGGTGCTACTCCTTAGGTACACGGGTAGTGCCTCCGCAGCTGGGAAGACGGTTGTTGCATCCGACCTGTGCAGCATGTGGATTCCGGCGTCCTGGTGTTGAAATGTTTCTTTTCTTTGCCCTTACGGGAAGACATCAGAAACTCCGTGGGGGCTGCATAGTTGCCGGAGCCATGAGCGGGAACTTCACGTGCTAGGCTCCAACAACATGTAGTTACGACGAGCGTAGCTCTTCTCCGATTGAGGCGGTCGAGAGAGGTCGGGTATGAAGCCGAGGACAAGGTTTTCGCTGTGACCTTGGCGGATTATAAACTCGTGTGAGCCGACAGTCCGTCCATACATGATGTGTATTCAATGGAGTTGATTCCGAGACGCGTTCAACGACAAAGTGCGAATTTCCTACTCGGGACATGCGCAGCTATTCTTGCCGTGTCAGATGCTTGCTGAAGGAAATTTTGAGTGGCTGAAGCATGATGCAGATTTTAAGACTCCTTTTATGGGATATCCGCTGCTTGTGTTGAGACGGCTGATTGGCGATGTCCAAGCACTAAACGAGGGAAGAGGTTCTAGGCCTGCCGTACCACCGCTGACCGTCGTTGGAAGGATTGGCGCAAGCCATGTGGTGCAAGATGCTGCAGGTAAGAGTGGAATGATCGCAAATCATTAGGTTGCCGTTGCGTGGAGGCTGTTTTGCTGCAAGACGCCGGATGCTTCAGTAATATCGTTGCAACCGCTAGCTCCTTACTAGTACCAACACCAAGCCAGCGTCTTTTCCCATCGTCCAGAGAAAACTCCTGCAGCGCTTCGATCAATAGACCAGCGTAGGGAGTGATGGGAAGCCATGGTGTCCGAAAGCGTCCATTTCCAGCATCTTCAAAGTTCCGACGAATTAAGTGAAGTTGCGCCCACATGTACATCAAGACGGAGATGCACGAAACACGAGCTCAGAACGCCGTTCATCATGCCGAACATCGTCATTGCCAACCCGTCAGATACGCACCAAGACACAGAAGGAAGGCAGAGAACGCTGAAAGCTGACAGCGGCGCGAGTCCATGCAGGTACAGAGTGCCGTCTCATCCGCACCTATCAGACCAATGCCGGCTGAAGATCCAAGCCAGTTGAGCGCGCGCGCTGTCGCGTGCGCCATCTCCAATGGGCGGAATGTACTTTTTCTCTCGCGTGTCGCACGAGTAAAGTAAAAGCAGAACGACTCGATCATTGCCACACGACATGAACGAAACAAAAGATTCCATTCAGCGACAAGGTCTCTGGGTCGGATTCTTTTCCGCCCCCAACCCATCTCCGTCCACTCATATGGCGTGCGGAGGCCGCTCCACCACCGCGAACACCCACCGGCGTGGCCAATGAGTCCCGCAAAGCCCGTCGGAGCATGTTCCTACCCCGTTCGACGACAACTGACAGAGTAACTGGAAGCAGACGAAGGAAGTGGTTCCCGTACAACAGAGGTGCGGACGAGCTAATCGATGTTCGCCCGCGCTCCCGGGGGGGGTGTGGAGCGAATGAGCGTTGTGAGGGGATCACTCCGCCCGATGCCAAGAACTTGGAGGTTGGAACCACACCATTGGAGTTTTGCTACATCTGGCTCGCATAGCAGGCGAGGGTTGCAGGAGTATCTAAATACTTTCTGGCATGGTTGGATTCATAATGAGGCCTGATGTCACAGTAACCAGATCCAACCAAATAGCCCAGCGTTTTAGAGGAGAACATTCTGCCAGCGAATGCCCACCACCCGACCGCAATCGTACAACTGAGCGGACGAGACATTGCCTATCCATAGTAACAACCCTAGTTGCAATACCACGTCGAGCAAGGCAGGAATGCACGAGCCATCCATTCTAGCTTGTGGTTGGGGAGACGGCTCCTAGGCACAGTCGGTAGGTTTACGTTGCCGGGTGGTCACTCTGGTGTTCTTGTCATCTCGCACACCTAGGAGATAAAAGATGCGGGGATGTCCCTCATAGCTAGTAACTCGGCTATGCGGCGAACGCAGGTTTCCCGATTAGTACTATGTCCCTCATCCAACCGTTCAACGCTATCTATGCGGGTATATGGTCTTCCAGAAGCAGAATCCAATTGCCTTTACAACCCCTGATCACAGGACGTCAAACAACCAACTGTTTGCCTCTAAATGACAAGCCACTCCTCCGCAACCCTCTTAGCCCCTTCCATATCCCCATTGGTCGCCAAAATCATCCTAATCGCAAATGCCGCCTCCTTCGCAAAATCCTCCCCCCCCTCCCGCCCCCCCGCCCCCCTCCATCTGCTCCTCCCTCACCCGCCCACTCAACTCCAAACACCGCTCATACGCCGGCAGCGCCAAATGCATCAACCCCAACATATGCCACACCCTCGCCACATTAAACTCCGCCTCCTGGCAATGCAGCGCCCTGCCCCCCTTCGTCCTGATCTCGTAATACCTCATCAGAAACACCAGCCCTTGCTGAATCTGATACTGCCTATTCTCGCTCTGCCGCTTCAGCGCATGCTGCACAAAGCACGTCGCAATGCTCAAATTGATCATGACATCCTCGGGCGCCAGCACATAGGCGCGGAAATAGTAATTCAGCGCGCTCGGATACGCGCCCCCCGTAGCCAGCACGTGCGCGTACAGCGCCAGCAGCGCGGGGTCCAGCTCCGTGATGCCGTGCGGGTTGCCGTCGTTTTTGCCGCTCTCGGTCCACCCGGCGACTTCCTGCTCGGTGAACTTGTAGGCTTTGCGGCCGGCGGCGTCGAGGATGGCGAAGTCCATGGCTTTGATCTGGCGCAGGATGTATTTTTGGGAGGGGCCGGAGTTGTACCAGGTGCGGGGGCCGGTATAGAGGCGGTTGGTGAAGCTGTAGAGGCGGTAGGATTGGGTGGCGTAGGGGAAGCGTTTGACGAACCAGCGGGATTGCTGGTAGATCATGAGTTCGTCGCCGAGGAGGAGGGCACAGGCTAGCGGTGGCATTAGTAAGTAGGCGGATCCGGGCGGTAAGGAGAGGATTGGACGTACCTAGCCAGGTCGTGGAGATGAAGGTTATTCGGTGGTCAATGTGGAAGAAGACGTTGGCTTGTGAGGCCGAGTCTAAGATGTCCCAGCAGCGTTCACTGTCCCCGGCCTTTGCTAGGTTTAGCGCATATAGGCAGAATATATCGCACCACTCGTCGAATGGGATGTCGCGGAACTCGTCAGGTGGCGCGTCCTCGTCCATTGCACTGAATTCTTCATCCCCTTCTGCTTCTTGTCAGCTCGTCGATGTACTTCTGTACCACGCCTTACATGCACGTACTGGCAAAAGGCTGCAGTCTCTTCGCCATCGCGTTGATCTCACTCATGGTTTTTGATTCTGAATCCCTGTGTCGTTTGTTGAAACCGGTAAACTTGAGGTGCTTGTCCCTTCGGGGGTAGAGAGCCTTCATGCTTCGAAAATCTTGGATCATTAGATCTGCAGCCCGCGTCCATTCTTCAGTCGCGTCCGTGTCGCCTTCCACTACCGCGTCGTGTAACGACTTCACTGTTGCATATAACTCCCTCGTGCGATTAGTTGGAACGTATGGTCTCACAGGTGTGTCGTGTTCTTCGTTTTGCACGGCCACCCGCTCTTTTCGTTTCCTAGGTTGCGAGGGAGCCTTCTTCGGTTTGTTCGTCACGGTTGCGGCATCTCTTGTTGGTTCGTCCCCGTTTTCCGCATCGGCCACCTCGTGGTCCGGAGTAGCTTCGCGGGTATTGAGGTTGGCCTTCATTACCATATCACGTTTCCCCATCTTCATAAGCTCTTTGACAACCGGAAGGGCCGATTCGTGCATGCCAAGTTCTTCGTACAGCTTTGCTAGTTCGATCCGAGCTTCAAGTCTTCTGTTGGCTTCTTCGCCTGGCCTGTTGTTTCCAATATATTGGCTGCCATGATCGATGATATTCTTGTAGCACCGCTCTGCATCATGTGG
>Ga0099855_1000004_pt1 | contig 18545 bp, 20 predicted proteins | sample In4P11_FD_77057 | JGI IMG/M metagenome (GOLD analysis project Ga0099855, IMG submission 77057) | Clean room microbial communities from NASA Spacecraft Assembly Facility at Jet Propulsion Laboratory, Pasadena, California, USA -... ... | reverse complement strand
GGCGGAGGTCTCAACTACACCATCCTACTCACCCTCAGCGCCCTCCTCTTTCTCCACCACCTGCAGCGCACCAGCACCCTCTTCTCCACCACCGTACGCGATGCAGCCTCCCCCCAACTTCCACCTATCCCAAAAGTGATATGGCACAAACTAGACGCCCAAGGCCTCACCCCGGCCATCCTAGAAAGGACCAGCACGTGCCTGTCGGCCAACCCAGACCACGACATGCAGTTCCTCAGCGACGACGACGCAGCCGACTTCGTCCGCACGGCCTTCGCCCACCGCCCTGACGTGCTCGCCACGTACTTCGGCCTCGCGCTGCCCGCCGTGCGCCTCGACCTGCTGCGCTACATGCTCCTGTACGACCAGGGCGGCCTGTGGCTCAGCGCGGGCGTGTCGTGCTCCCAGGTCCCCATCGATGAGTGGATCCCGTCGCAGTACGCCTCCTCCACGACCCTGATGCTGGGCCGCGAGTCGGATGCGGGGCGCGCGCCTAGCACCCCGCGCCGCTTCGCCACCTGGGTCATCATGGCCAAGCCCGGGTCGCCGCATATGCTGGCCGTGGTGGAGGACGTGGTGGCTGCGGTGCAGCAGACGATGCAGTTTTACGGCCTGGATGCGGTCGATAATGTGACTGCGGCTATGACGGGCGATGCGGCTGCTTTCTCGGGCCCGGGGAGGTTGACGAGGGCGGTGGTGAGGAGCTTGGAGGAGACGATGGGGAGGGAGGTCGATGGGGATGAGGTGTCGACTGTTCTGATGCCGAAGCTGGTTGATCATGTGTTGGTCATGCCGAGATGCTCATTTGCTACGTCGGTGGGGTTGAGTGGGGATGATGAAGAGCTGGGGATGCCGACGCTGGCGACTCTTCATCTCTAGCACATGTCGATCCAGCTTTCTTCATACGTCCAGTGGAAGGTTCTGGCGTACGTGCTTTCAAAGTGCCTCCCATCTCAAACAATGACGACCGTCTTCTCTTCAACCAAGGTACCAGTCTTGTACATCCCCCTGTCCGGCAGCCGGTCGCTTTGATACTCGTGTTCATGCTTCCATCTCCCCTCTAACCCATCACCACCGACTCTCTCAGTACATTTGTACAACTCCATATCATCCCACCATAGCTTCCTGTACGCCTCTTCCCAGAAATACTCTCCGACATGAAACCCGCACGCCCACTCTTTCGGTGCTGTGACGCGTCTCGTGAGATTGTGCTTCCATCCACAGAGATACCCGTACCACGCGCAGTCATCCCAGACCGCAAGACCCACGCGGCGATATGTACCCTTCTCATCACCTGTCGGGACTAAAGCCAGGGTGTGGACTCTGATTGGATCGTGTGGCTTGGTGGAAGTAATAGGCGTCGATATCTGGGTGCTGAAGTGCTGTTGGCCTATAGCGAGGAAAGTCATCTCTTGCGTGGGGTCCATCATCTCGTCCGGTCTGAAGGTGCCACGGACGAAGCGGAAGGAGCCTTTGCGGCGGAGGGAGGCCGTGTCGAGAGAGCCGTTCGGATCAGGGTGCTGCTCCGAGAAGAGGAAAAATTCACTGGGATGGAAGCAGCGATCTTGGAAGGTTACGTTTTCGAGCCCCATGCGGCCCATGGGTGCAGGAGCCGTCATTTCGGGCATCTCTGCAACAGCTTCGCGGATAGTGTAAGGATAGACGCCGTTGACGTATCCTTTTCGAATGTGGCCATGGATCGTGACGTGGCCGGCTTGTCTGTCAATGCTTCCAGATACTTGAACGTCCTCTACTTCACAGACGCGGTCGACGGTAATTGCAATATTCTCTGCGTACCACACTGGCGCCGTGACGGATGCCCAGGACCAGCTTGGTGCGATGCTCTGCTTGTGGCGGATGTGCTTATTGTTCTTGACATTGAAGTTGGTTATTGCACTCATAAGATACCTTTCGTGATGCGGTAGGCTCCAGAGTAGACCTATGAAGAGATTTATCGACCATAGCCCTGCCGTATAGTCATGCTTGGTGTATCTTGACAGAGCTTGTGCAATGCCAGCAAGGGCAGCTAGTCGATCGTTCGGCTTCGTCATGCCTCGGTGCGTATAATCCATGATGATCGCGCACCACATATCGAGTTTCATGCGTGGCCAGAAGTCGCTACTGGATTGTGAGGTTTCTTTGCTGTCATTAATATCGTGGAAGAAGTCCTGGCCACCCATGACCGCGCTACGAACAAACTTGTAAGCCTGAGTGTACCGCGTTGTTCCTGAAGTGGGCGACCCTTCCGATCCGTGCAAGTTGAGACATTCCCACTTAAGTTGATCGCCATCGAATATCAGCAGTCTTGGAGACAGCAGCTGTTCCTGCAGAACCCAAGCACGTCCATACAACACAGGGTCTCCGCCGCCGAGATCTTTTGTCTGAGGTCGACCGTAGGTTGTAAAGTAGAGCTTGACTGGTACCCCTGAGCTTGTTTGCGAGGGTACCTCCACGTAGAAGGGAAGATTCAAAAGCCCATCTCTGTCTTTAAAACATCCAATCTCTCCGTCTGGAGCATGGGCTGCAGCTATAGTCAACACAGAGTGCTGGTACACATCGCACATCGTTGCGGCCTCGGCCGCCCAATCGTCACCGTCGTCCTGAATGATGCACAGGGAGTCGATCCATGCGTAGCGGATGCCCAGCTTGCGCGTCGTGTGGATGGCCTCCCTGAACGTCTTGGATAGCTTTTCCCAAGGAATTGCTTCCGCGTGTTGCATGTAGTTCTCCTTGAGGGTACGAACGATTGGGAACATACCCCAACAATGACTCAAGGCGATGTAGGATCGATCTTCAGCCTTCCCCATCTCGGCTTTACTTTCGATAAGTCTGACCTTGTTGTCACTGACGTCTAACAGCCTCGTAGGCACAAACGACGAAGATTGTCTAAGGTCTTGTAGACGGCATTTGCCATGTGTTTGGGTACACATTTTGACCCAGTAGGCGGCAAGCTGTAATGCGCCGTCAGAGCCAGTATGATCATTGTCCAATCTCACGGATTCATCCAGCATAGTCGTAAAATCTTCAACGGATCGAGAAGCATCTTTCTCTGCGTCTGACCCGCTGCTGCTTGAAGCTATCAACCTCTTCGGTCCGCACAGCATTTCTCCCCGAAACTCAGCCTGGAGAGTTACAGGAAGCGACCCGGATGCCGTATCCAGACCAAGGAAAACGCGTGCTTTATCATTGCGCCAGTCGAGCAGCGTCTCAAGTTCGGATCCTGAAAGCGAGTTGTAGATGAGCCGGCAAATGCGACATCGAAGATTGGATGACTCTTTCAGCTCGTCGAGGCTGTTGTGAAGAAGTATCTGGTGAGGTGTCCAGGTAATTTGTTGTGGCCCCTCAATGTTTTCTGGAATATGAGATTTCCTGAAGACTTCTTTCCAGAACAATTGACAGCGATCGCAGAACATTGTGAGTGATGAGTGAGGTGTGAGGGAGTAAAAGTGAGGTTTAGGTGGGTGCGATGCGAGCATCCGTGTCAGCTGATGCTTGGCTGTAGCCTATCAGGTGTAATATTCACATTATGATGAAGTATGAACCAAAGGAAAGAGTGCAGGTTTTCATTGCGTCTGTACTTTGCTGTTTAGCATGAGTGGTGTTGGCTGTAAGTTTATTTTTCAAAAGACAGTGTCTGGCTTTTTTTAAGCTTGCACCAGAACTTGGAAAATAAAAGAGATGAACAACACAACAGGAGAAGAACGTTGCGCTTGTAGCAAAATAAGTCTACGGTCTTGATTGTATATATTCTGCCCCATCACCCAGTCATCGCCACATCTCCATTCGCGGCCCCTGCATCAGCGACGGCTCCCGGGTCCAGCCTGCTCAAACACCCGGGACAGTTATGCAGCACCATATGGCAGAACATATCGCAGTCGATACAGAAATGACTCTCGCAAGTGCGACACTCGTATCTCGCGCTCTCACTCGCATGTTGCTCTCCGTTCTCATCCTCCTCTACCCTGCCATCCCTCTCCATATGTCCGGTTAGCATGCTCCCCGTAGTAGACTGCCTCTCTTTCTTCAGCGCGCGCGCGGCCAGCTCCTGCTTGGAGGGGATGACAGGGAACGCAGTGAGGCAGCCGATGCAGTCTTTCGAGTTCTTCTCGCGGGCGCGCGGCCAGGAGACGGTGGCCCAGTTGCGCAGGGGGAAGAGGTGGTGATAGCTTCGCGCAAGGTGGGTGGAGAGGAGGAGGGTGAGCTGGCAGCTGGGGCAAGTTACGGGGAGCGAGCAGACTTTGGCGCTGCAGCGCGAGCAAGTGTAGCCGCCGAGGGTGAGATTGCCGTGGCAGGCGCAAATTGTGGGCGTGTCCTCTACAACGCGCGATGGGAAGCCCATCATCATCAGAGCAGCGCCTTTCTCGGGCTGCTGAGCCGCGGAGGCATCGTCTGCGCGGATGACTGGGGGCGTGGTGGTAGCGATTAGAAGCTCTTTGAGCATCTCCTGGTCAGTCGCAATGGTATATTCGCTTTCATCCCCAGCATTCGTCCTTGTAACGATCTCGGTGCAAATCTTTAGGCGTGCGCCCATACCTATAATGCTCACTCTGATTCGATCGCGGACACATGTTTTGACCGTCTGGTGAATGTCACCTGGGTCAAGAGACAGCAGAGAACCGAAAACAACGATGATCTCTCGTGTGCCGTGGTTCGGCGTGTGGTATAATGTTGCACGTGCCAGCTCGAGTGCGTTCTGCAGACTGGGGGCACCCTTGGGCTCCTTTCCCGTCTCTTTGCTTCGTAGCCCCAGTATCGCCGCTGCGTGCTCTGCTGGGTTGCCCGAGAGCTCGGAGACGCGAATGCATACACCATCGTGCATGCCGAGAACGCTCATTTGGGAGATGGGGTTCTGTTCGAAGAACTCGCGCACATACTCTTGGGCGTAGTTGATCATAGCATAGAAGCGGTTCGGTCGCATGTCCTTCTCCAGCATGGCTTCGGACAAGTCCAGCACCAGCACGACGTGTCGTATGATACCTCTTTGGAAAGGTTTTGTGTCCTTTCTTAACCGCTTTCGCTTGCGCTCCTCCTCTCGCTCTTGCACGCTCTGCCCTATGTCATCGTCGTTGACCGTAGTTATGGTCTTCTCGACTGTCCTCGAGTATTCGGTCTCCCATGCTTTGCGCGCTGGTTTCGGCGCAGCTTCTTTAGCACCTTGACGTCCCCCCCCAGATGGCTGCGCTGGTTTGCTCGAACTCGCCCGGGAAGCAACGTACTCGTCGCCAGAGACTTCGTCGCCGTCGTACGAATAGTCCGAGTCGGCCATGGCTTGCGGGTGCGCTCGTGAGCGGCTTCGGCAGGAGCTGTAGCAGCGACCGCCGGCGGTCCTGGTGCTCTACGTTTGCGGGGTCACGGTCGACAAGTCGGCGAGCATGCGGCGTTCACTCTAAGGAAGGGTGTGGATATTGCAGGCAACGCGTGGGGCCGGCTGTACTGCGAGCAACGCGCAACAACTGAACAAGGATGACGTCGTAGGTGTTATATGCAGCGCTCGACTGACTCTACTAGATAATGTGGAAGTGTTTGTCGCAACGCGAGCTAGCTGGCTGTGTGGCGCGACAGGGCCCAGTTGTGTGGAGGCTTTGTTAAGCTGTACCAATTGCTTGGAGATCTCGCGCTGCTTTCAACGGTCACAACGCGTGTGAAGTTTTACACGTGACGATTGTAACGCGTTTAAGGTTCTACGATTTGCATGTGAATCTTGCACAACTAATACATTCTCTCCTCGTCTCCAGAAAACATTATCATCGCAACATGACGCATGACGCGCCCAATGAGCCTAAAATGGTATACGCTATGCTCGGGAAATCATGAAACATTACACCGTGTCTTGTACATCCTCCCAATTACCTACGTTCTAGATCATTAAGTGTAGCTGCCAGGACCAGTAGTTGTCGGCATTGGCCAGTCATCCTCGGTGATGCTCGACCAGAATACCCAGATCATGACCACTGCAAGCAGCGTGAAGAGTGTCTCAAAGAGACCACCGTTGATCTTACCAGAGGATCCGGTGCAAATATGCACACTGATGACATACTGGAAGATCTGTCCAATGGCAAAGAGAAGAGCTGCGCCAACAAGATACACTGCACTTGTTAGCAGTTGCAGAGCGATTGGACGTCCGATACGTACGCATTGGTTTCCGCTCTCCAAGAACGCGGAGTACAAGGAAGGATTCCAGGCAGAAGAAGATGAACAAAAAAACCAGAGGCACGAGTTGGTAAAGCGTGTAAAGCGCGTAGGCTTTGTTCTCGCCATTCAGGGTGTCGTCCCAGTAGCCGGTCCAGCTAAAGCCAGTGTCGAGAGCGATGTAACCTGTGCCGACGAACAGGATGACAGCGGAGATGAAAAGCAACCCAATAGAGACGGGAGTGCCGTCATCCAGAAGTTGGTAGCCGACTAGACCGTTCAGCATCAGAATCCAGGTTGTTGCAACGATCGCAGCGATGTGAACAGCAACGAATGCCTGCACGATAGTAAGCTTAAGCTCTTGGTCGACATAGATTGAAACAATCGACGTACCAGGCGCACTGAGTTGTTCAGAGGGAAGCCTCCAATGGTGAAGATCTCGCAAATGGAGATGATAACGTAGCCGATGAGGAAGAGCTGCATTTCTCTGTCTCGAGTTAGTGGTTCGTTATTGGATATGTTGCCATGGAATTGCGCACCTTCGCCCAACGGCAGCCTTCTTCCTTTCGGACTTCCAGAGCAGGAAGAAGGTTGTGAGGATCGCGATACCGCAAAGTATGATGGAGCCTGGAAGCATCAGCAAGATGACAATTGCGCGACTACCGCATGAACTGACCAAGATTGCGTAGTCTGTCACCGCCGCCAACGGAAAAGCCTTGAAGAGTGCAGCCCCCTTCCCATCCTCCACCATTCCTTGTGGGTGCTTGACCAAAGAGCTGTGATAAGTAGCGGTTAGCGGCGCGCGCGCGAACAACGGGTCCGACCAGGGGTCAAAGGCAGCAGCAACATACATAGCATACTGCAATTGTTAGCATATATCAATACACAGTGAGTTGCAATGGTGGTGGCTTACCTGGCAGGGTCGACCAGCTGTTCCCCGTGTCGCGACAGAAGTCGTCAAACTTCCCGTATCTTGACATGGCTGGCTATACGCAGCACAGCCTCGCGCTCGGTGGATTGACGTGTATTGCAGGTGCCGTGTATTGCAGGAGCAGCGATCGACGTGTTTCGCGGAGTAGATAGAGTGATGCGCTTGACGCGAGTGGAGTAGACACCTGACAGGGCAAAGGTAGCGAGAGTGTTGTGGAGGAACGGTGATGCGCTTGCTGCTGGTAACCTTGGAAGATGGCTGGGTGCTCCCGCCGTTTCTAACCTGATTGTTTGGAGCTAGGTAGTGCAGGGATTGTCATGAAAACGCTCTCGACACAATCCGAGCTTTGGATATGACGGATCTGCTATGCGCTTCTCGGTTCTGACAGTACCTTGCATACAGCCTTGGGAGTCTTTCGTCGTGCGTGCTGTGTGATTGATAGCCTCCCTCAAAACTCACGACTGAGTGCTGCGGGTGAACTCCAAGACCAGCAATCAAAAGGTCCGACCAATCAGAGAGAGCGCTATACTTGTTTCAGGACGATCCGCGCTCTCATCCGGAGAAGACGCCTCGCAGCCGCCCGTCAACAAGCATGCTTGAAATCATAGGGAAATTCTGATCATGCTGTTGGCGGCTGCGAGAGTATCGGGCCGTTGCATCTCAGGACAAATCCTTCGCTGTCAAGTCTATGGCGATAGATACAACATTGCAATCCTCCCAGTCGAGGACCTGGCACTGCACGTCAGTGGGTACAGCATTTGTTTCTGCAGCCAGCACGGATCGCCGCGCCAGCAATCTGTCGAGCGGCCAAAGCGCCTCTCTGGGGCTGCAACAGACCCTTCACATGTTCGTCATCACGATAGTTGTGTGGCAGACGTTTGGCGGCAGCCTCCTAGCTGGAATTGAACCTGCATGAGGCGCTCCAGCTGGGCTGTGGTAGGTAAATTCAAGACGCGATCATGCTTCATTGACTTTCCATCATCTGTCATCGTTGTTTCATGGTTCCCGTTTGAGGCGGCCACCACGGGGTTTCTACACGTGGGTCGCTTGCGAGTCGCTTGCGAGTGGTGTCTGCAACGTCGTGCACGCTAGACTTAGCCTCCAAGATGGATGTTGAGAGACCTCGATACTGTTGGATCCGGTGCTCTTCTGGAGGCTGGGTGGCACGATTGATCGTCAGTAGACTAGCTGTGTTCCCATCGTCAACATACTTGAGGTATGGGTAGGTAGAACGCGCCTCGTTAACACTCAAGCTGAAGGAGGCATCTCAAGGCAGTTCTAAACCAGTTCTCAGCCACAGGAAAGCTGCAAGATCTGCTATGACAATACCTCTACTTAACCTCAGACCTGTTAAAGTCCTCTTGAATGCGTTCTGCTGAGGGACCGTTGATACTGACCGCGTCCCGCCCTTCCTGAAAGATGAGCAAAGCGGTCAACCTGAATCTTGACAGCTGTACCAGCGTGTGTGGTTATGTTTCCCATCATGTCTTTGCAAGTGCCAGTTCGCAACCAACCAACCGCAGCAGCCGCCTAAACAAGGTACGCTCCCGCGATAGCCTGCAACAGCGACATCATCGCGCCAAGATCAGTGCGCGCGAGGGCTGACAGGGTGACTTTCCTAACAACAACGTGCTCCTTCCAGTTCCACTGCCGTCGAATGACGCTAGACCCACCTTATCCAGCATCACCTGCGAGTGACCGCCTTTCGTATCGACGCTTCCAGATCCACTGCATTGCATTGGAGTAGGCTGCTCCTCTCAGCCTGTAACCTTCATTATTCCTTTCAACTCCAGCAGCAGTGGGAGGCGCCCTGCTAACATCCCGCTCCATAACCTGAGCTCGTCCGCACGCCCCCGTGACGGTGACAGTGCTTATCTTTTGGACGACGATAAGAACAGCGCGCGGTCGTCCTTCGACACGCCCTCCTCGCACTCCGACGACCTCTCGCTCTGGAGTGACACGGGCGATCTTGTCGACCAGCTCGCCGACCAGGAAGATCCGCTCGCAATTCGTTTGGAGAGCCGTCACCCTCCGCATCGACGACAGCCGAAGCGTGCCCGTTTCGCATCGCAGGACAGCCTCCACGAGAAAGGCGATCGCACCCTCAAACTCGAGGACATTGAGATACCCGACCCGGGCCCGCGCACAATCAGCAAGGCAGAGAGGATACTTGCTCGCATCATGGCGCCCAACGATGGACCCTCCCGTATTCACGGGCTGCACGGGAAGAAGCTCATGTGAGCAAGGCTACGAAGCTGCTGCCCTGAGACCGTACTGATGTCGAGTAGCTACTTCACGAGTGTGTTTGTCTCGCTAGGCGTGTTCTTGTTTGGCTACGACCAGGGTGTCATGTCCGGTATCATCACGTACGCCGCCTCGCATCTCTCCACACTCGAATAAGTCTGATCCAAGCATACAGGGGCATTTACTTCAAGGACTACTTCAATCAACCTACAGCTGTCGAGCTGGGAAGTATGGTGGCTATCTTGGAAGTTGGCGCTTTCATCTCGTCGCTCGTTGTAGGCCGTATTGGAGACGTCCTCGGACGACGCAAGACCATTCTCTACGGCTCGATCATCTTCGTTGTTGGCGGAGCTTTGCAGACCTTTGCGAACGGCATGCCCATGATGCTTTTGGGCAGGATCATTGCTGGTCTTGGTGTTGGAACACTGTCCACGATAGTGCCCGTATATCAGTCTGAGATCTCGCCACCCCACAACCGTGGAAGGATGGGCTGTATCGAGTTCACTGGCAACATTACCGGTTATGCATGCAGTGTCTGGGTCGATTATTTCTGCAGTTACATCAAGAGCGACTATGCGTGGAGAATCCCATTGTTCATGCAATGCGTCATGGGTACGCTGCTAGCTGTGGGCAGTCTGCTCATTTGCGAGTCGCCAAGGTTCGTGCCGTGCGTCCGACTGTTGAATATTGCTAACAGTTGGCAGGTGGCTTCTGGACAACGATCATGACGAGGAGGGAATAGTAGTGATTGCTAACCTATACGGAAAGGGTGACATCCACAACCCTAAAGCGCGCGATGAATACCGTGAAATCAAGATGAACGTGCTGCTCCAACGACAAGAAGGTGAACGCTCGTATGCGGACATGTTCAAGCGCTACTACAAGCGCGTCTTCATCGCCATGTCTGCCCAGGCCCTCGCGCAACTCAACGGCATCAATGTCATCTCGTACTATGCGCCACTCGTTTTCGAAGAAGCCGGTTGGTACGGTCGCCAGGCTATCCTCATGACCGGTATCAACGCAATCACCTACCTGTTGTCAACGATTCCTCCATGGTACATTGTAGACACTCTGGGTCGTCGAAAGATTCTGCTCTCTGGCGCGTTGATGATGGTCATATCGCTTTCTGCCATCTCGTACTTCATCTTCCTACAGGCAAGCTGGACGCCAAACATGGTCGTTATTTTCGTGATGATCTACAACGCGGCATTTGGCTACTCCTGGGGCCCCATTCCATGGCTGTACCCGCCAGAGATCCTGCCCCTCAGCATTCGTGCAAAGGGTGCTAGTTTGAGTACAGCAACTAACTGGGCCTTCAATTGGCTGGTCGGAGAGATGACTCCCATTCTGCAGGAACGTATCCAGTGGCGGCTGTATCTTATCCACGCGTTTTTCTGCGCTGCAAGTTTCGTCATTGGTAAGTGCTTCTGTTGGCAGTGCTAGTACTGAACTTTTCTAACTTTAACTAGTGTATTTTATCTATCCCGAGACTGCCAACGTCCGTCTTGAGGATATGAACTCTCTATTCGGAGATGCCACAACGCAAGCGGCCACGCCGCAGCAACGAGCAGAGGTCGAATCTCTTATGAGTGGCAGCGGCCGCGGTCGTGGCTCCGAGCGCGGAGGTCCGCGCCTCTCCTCCGAGGCTGCTATCCCTGGCCTCGACATCGACCCACCTGATCTCGAGAACGGCAGATCGCCGCCCAAGTCCGAGAATGGAGACGGTGTCGGTGGCTGGATCTCGAACATGGTCAACAAAAGCAAGGGCGACGGTGACAGCGCGGGTGGAAAGTACAAGCGTGTTGGGCAGGATGAGGAGTAAAAGCTTGCTCGACTGCACTGTTTGGCATTTTCTGGACATTTTTGTATACACTGTTGTCCGTCACAAGCGACTTGGTTTGATATTCACGAGCCACATCGCTCGTCATGTAAGTTTTCGATGATAGACGGTTGGAGCGACTCTTAGAAGTGAAGGCTGAAAAGCACCACTTGGCATTGTATGGGTATGAGCGGGCTTTTGAAAGTTTCAATGTCAATAAAAGCTGTACTAGGCCTATTTGTTTGATCTACGACATGTGATGCTCGGGTGTTTTATGTCGACTTGACATGACTGACAGAAGTATATCTCGGTACCTGCAGCAACGTGATGGTGGTACAATAGCTTGTCTTCCTTCCTACCAGACCATCACCCTGAACGAAGCAGCCAGGCGAGGGCGCAACTCCCTCGCTCATTTGCACATTCGTCGAATACGAACGAACACGAACGCGATGGCGTCGCCTTGCACGTGATTGAGGACAAGTGTCATCAGTAGGTAAGCGTAAGCTTTCTCCCTACACGGAGCCTAGCGCGAAGACAGCTCTCCCCGAACTACTAGAACCTATTTTGGGACGTCGATTTCCCGCAGGGGTCTGCACACGCTGTCTTTCACCGTGTGAGCTTTCTTCATGGTTGTAGTTCCTTAGGGGTCTTTCTTCTTCTCTCATTAAGTCTGTTGCATCTAGCAACAGCGCACGTTACGCGAACCCTGATCTTGCCAGATAGCAAGTAACAAGTACCGTCTCCTGGCGCTAGGTACCTGCGCACCCCTCGCTTCCATATCAGCCACGAGTCCTCTCTCGCCATTGTCGAACCTACACTATCGCACAATCGCTGCGAGCGTCCAGTGGTTTCTTCAAATATGGCGACCGCGCGCACAACAGGCGCAGATGCACAGGCGGAGGAGCTGCGGAGGAGAAATGTAGCCGGCCAGACGGCATCGCCGGTTGTAAGCCAGGCGCAGATCAAGGAGAAGTCCAAGGAAAAGGTACGCGCATTGCGGCCGGTCTTTGAAAGAATACACAGCTGACGATCGCCAGCCATTCGAGCTTGTTGCCTTCCTCGACGAGTACGAGTTCATTTGGGCCCCGCTCATCTTCACCGCGCTCGCCTTCTTTACGCGCATGTACAAGATCGGTCTCTCGCCAATCGTCACTTGGGACGAGGCTCAGTAAGCAAAAGAGCATACACACAAGAGACGCAAGCTGACTGGGATACAGCTTCGGCAAGTTCGGTTCTCACTACCTCAAGCGCGAGTTCTACTTCGATGTCCACCCTCCCCTCGGCAAGATGCTAGTCGGCCTTTCAGGATACCTTGCAGGATATAACGGATCGTTCGAGTTCAAGTCGGGCGAGACTTACCCTCCGGAGCTAGATTACACCTTCATGCGTCTCTTCAACGCGGCCTTCGGTGCCGTCTGCGTCCCCCTGGCTTACTTCACCGCGAAGGAGCTGAACTTCAGGAGGCCCACCGTCTGGTTCGTTACCCTGGCTGTGCTCTGCGAGAACTCGTATACCACCATCAGCCGCTTCATTCTCCTCGACTCTATGCTGCTTTGCTTCACATTCACCACTGTCTTCTGCTGGTCCAAGTTCCATCGTCAGCAGCACGATCCCTTCTCTCCCGAGTGGGGCCTGTGGTTGATGCTGACTGGTGTCTCCATTGGATGCGTGTGCAGTGTCAAGTGGGTCGGTTTCTTCGTCACTGCTCTGGTTGGTTTGTACACGATCGAAGACCTCTGGAACAAGTTTGGCAACCTCAAGATGCCCAAGGTACGGCTACCCCGCAGACTACTCAGCTCTGAAGCTAACGAGAATAGATGGAACTCGCCACTCACCTCGCTTTCCGCGTATTCGGTCTCATCCTCATCCCTCTCGCTGTCTACACATTCTCCTTCTACCTCCACTTCTTGATTCTTGAGAACAGCGGTCCTGGCGACGCCCAGATGAGTTCGCTCTTCCAGGCCAATCTGCGTGGCACCGAAGTTGGCAAGAACAGTCCCCTTGAGGTCGCATACGGCTCGCGCACCACGCTGAAGAACATGGGTTACGGAGGAGGTCTGCTTCACTCTCACGTCCAGACGTACCCCGAGGGCTCCACTCAGCAGCAGATCACTTGCTACCACCACAAGGACGCCAACAACGACTGGTTCTTCTACCCCAACCGTCACGAGGTCCCATACGATGCCGAGGAAGAGCTGCGCTACCCTGGCAATGGCGATGTCATCCGTCTCATTCATGCTCAAACTGGTCGTAACCTGCACTCACACTCAGTCGCCGCCCCGGTCACCAAGGCTGACTGGGAGGTTTCTTGCTACGGCAACGTCACTGTGGGCGACACCAAGGATCACTGGGAGGTTGAAGTCGTTCGTGATGCCGCCTCGAGAGATTACTCAAGACTGCGAACACTCACAACTGCTTTCCGACTGAAGCACAAGGATCTCGGCTGCTACCTTCGAGCTGGCAATGTCAACCTTCCTCAGTGGGGTTTTAAGCAGATCGAGACCACTTGCGTTAAGCAGAACAACCCTCGTGACGTCTACACCCACTGGAACATCGAGAGCCACGTCAACGAGAAGCTCCCACCCGGCAAACCTGGAGATTACAAGTCTCCTTTCTGGCAGGATTTCATTCACCTCAACGTCGCCATGATGACTTCCAACAACGCGCTCGTGCCAGACCCCGACAAGCAGGACGATCTTGCTTCCGCCTTCTGGCAGTGGCCCATTCTCCACGTCGGACTCCGTATGTGCGGCTGGAACGACGACAGTAAGTTCTAATCTGGTTGTGTTGTTCTCGAACTAGCTAATCCTTGTCACAGTCGTCAAGTACTTCCTGCTGGGTAACCCCTTTGTCTACTGGGGCAGCACAGCCAGTCTGGGTATCTTTGGGCTTATTGTCATCTGGTATGTTGTCCGCTGGCAACGAGGCTACAACGACCTCAAGCAGAGCGAGATCGACCAGATCCATTACGCCGGAATCTACCCGGTCATCGGTTGGGTCCTCCACTACCTTCCATTCATGGCTATGGGCCGTGTGACTTACGTCCACCACTACTACCCGGCGCTGTGGTTTGCCATCCTGACCATGGGTTTCTGCCTGGACTGGACTACGAGGAACCTTAACAAGCAGGTCCGCTGGGGGATCCACGCCGTCTTGTATGCGGTCATCATTGGCCTCTACTGGCTCTTCAGGGCGATTTCATTCGGCATGGTCGGTCCCAACAAGCAGTGGAGCCACCTTAAGTGGTTCGACAGCTGGAGGATCACCGACTAAGCTGGGGTGATGTGCGGCTAATGCCACGAGAGTTTCTGCGCTGCGTGGCAGACGAGTAGTGTAACAATACTTTTTTATTTGCGTCGCGACTTACAAAAACAACATTCTTTGCCACACCTCTAGGGATCATGGATAGAGTGCATTCTGCGTCTTGATTGTTGGCCCAGCTACTTAGCAAGGGTGTTGGTGGAGAGATTGGACATGACGTGTCTCCTTGTAGTTTATGAAATTCCATATGTACACCAGGATCAAGATGATTGATTGCATTGGGTGCTTTGTCAGTTGTGATTGCTTCTCTTTGACAGTCGAGAATCTTGCACTGGATATAGAACAAATGGTGTTAGGGCTGGAAGCATACAAAGTATATCGAGGCAGATGTGGGGCCGCCAATTAATGCGGTTCGCGTCTACGCGCTCTATCGCGTCTTTCCATTCCCACCATGCTACTATCATTGTCCTACGCAGTACTGACAGCCCCGATAACTACCGCCCAAATACACAATGGCCGACATATTAGAAGACGTGGAGATGGATACACAGGAAATTGAGCAGGAGACACCGCCAGATAATGTCTTCGTTGCTCCATCCATCTACGAGAGCGACATTCTTACGGGCAAATCGTATTCACACTTCTCGCCTCTACCGCAACAGATTGCCGACGACATGTCCACTGAATGCGTCTTGGGAGTTGATGAGGCTGGAAGAGGACCTGTACTAGGTACGCAAATATAACGCTTTCAAAAGAAAGGAGCAAGGCTCACCCATAGCAGGCCCAATGGTGTACGCACTCTTCTACCTCCCTCTGCCGCTTCACCACTCTCTCCTCGCCGAGACGCACCACTTCGACGACTCCAAGGTTCTCACGCCCGAAGTCCGCTCAGCCCTCATGCGCACCCTGTGCACGCCCGGCACCGACCTCCACAGCGCTGGCGGCTGGGCGACTCGGTCTTTGTCCGCACAAGACATTTCCGCCCACATGCTCTCGCCCAATCAATACAACCTCAATGCGCAAGCCATGGACGCGACAATTGATCTCATCAAAGGTGTGCTGGCGCGTGGTGTGAATGTGAAGGAGATCTACATCGATACCATCGGAAGGCCAGACATCTACCAAAAGAAGCTCGAACGCATATGGCCCACCATTTCCATCACCGTGGCCAAGAAGGCTGATAGCTTGTATCCGGTTGTCAGTGCCGCGTCCGTCTGCGCCAAAGTCACACGAGATGCCGCGCTAGAGGTGTGCTATAAGCCGTACCACACCTCTGCCGAAATCGCCGCTCACGCCAAGAACGGGGAAGAAGTAAAGGTCGCATGGGGCTCGGGTTACCCGAGCGATGCACGAACAAGCACGTGGTTGAAAGCCTACATGGACCCTATATTCGGCTGGGGCAACGAGTGTAGATTCAGCTGGGGCACAGCCAAAGAGCTGCTCGAAGGCAAGAAAGCCGACCTTAGCATCGACTGGCCGGTCGAAGACGATGGAGACGATATGCGCGTGACCGACTTCTTCAATGGCGGGGACAAGAAGGGGGATGAGCTGGTGGAGTGGTTCGGGAAGCGCGTCACGGTCGAGATGGAAGCTTTCTGAACGTGCCATGCCATGGCTTCAACATCACGTACACACCCCAGTGAGCATTACGACATCAGAGCGCACGAAGAGCAGTTCACCATCGCACACGATAATGTTCTGCCGATCTCGGACTTCACAAGAGCTGCGATGGGGCCTCGGGTTTCGGGCCTGGTGAAGTCGCCTAGCCAAACGTTAGGTCCCCGACCACTTCCAACACCGATGAGCCACCCCCAACCACAACATCAGGAAGCTTCCAAGTCCGGACATTGCTGCAATCGGACAGCTGTGTACCTGCAGCAGAAATGTAAGGCTGTCCTCACCTTTGTCCCGAAGCGCCGGCATTGCAGATCGGGTGGGCCAGCATCGGGGTTGGAAGGATCAAAGGTTTCGAAGAGGGAATAAGTATGCTGAAGGCATTCGATCGTAAGCCTTCTGCTTTTTGCATCTCCCTCGCGCGCGCTCTCTTAGCTGCATCTGCATACATTAAGTCCTGGGAGCTTTCGATTGGACATTCAACACTGCAGCTCGCCACGTCACGGTACATCGAACGACACTCCATCAAACAACGCCTTCATAAAACAAAACGTTGTTAATATATACGTCGATATTCATCATCTTCCACCATCAACTCCATTCTTTACACCATTTTCATTGCACACATTCCTTTCCAACATCTATAATGCCTTCCTTCTTTACTTCATCAGCCCCCAAGAAGCCCACCCCAGTCTTCGCCGGCATCGACGACCCCTTCAATTTCCCCGCCTCCAGAATGCGCTACAAATCACACTCGACCTTGCGCACATCCAGCCCAGACTCCTCTTCGGCCACCGACTCCGGCTATGGCAGCATCGACTCGTCAGACAACGACACCCCGCTCAGCCCCAAATCCGCGCCCGCGCGCCACAAGCGACGGCTGCAGCGCGACTCCAAGGGCCACTGGCGCACGCACAGCTACGAGTACCAGAGCGAGGACAACGACGCGAGCGCGGAGCGCACGCCCATCCTCACCCCCGGCCCAAAAGCCCCAGACAACGACCACGCGTGGAAGCCCAACCTCAAGCACACCTTCACCCTCATCGTCGATGAGTCCAAACCCAAGAAGGAGAAGTGGTTCGCCAAACGCGTCTACGGGCGCGCGCTGAGGCAGAAAGAGCGCTCCGAAGGCCTCACCCAGCTGCAGCGCGACATGGCACCGGTGCTGCGCCGGGCTCCACTGTCACCGGAAGCAGACCTGTCACTCCACCACCACCACCACAAGAGCCCCGGTAGCGGCGGCGGCGGCAGCAGCAGCAGCAACGGGGGTGTTCTCCGCCCCGTCTACGGCGGCCGGAAACAAAGCACCCTGCTGCACCCCTCCGCCCCGCCTTCCTTCCCCTTCCCGCCAAAGTCCACGATCCGCCTCGTCCCCGCCAGCGACAGCAGCGACGTCGCGCCTCGAGGTCGCGGCCGCAAGCCCTCGACGCTGCTGCACCCGTCGCCGCCGCCCAAGGACGACCCGCCGCCGGCGCACGGCCTGCGCTCCCCGCGCCACCGCAGCCCAACCCCCATGGCCATCCCCGAGCACAGCGAGGGCCAGCCCGCGCCGACGCCACTTCGGATCCACCTCAATAGGCGATCTGTCTTGCACTCGTGTTTCTCGGACTCTGAGGACGATGAAGCGGAGGCGAAGGCGGAGGCCGAGTCCGAGTCGGAGGGTCGGGATGGTGGTGATGTAGAAGTGGATGTGGATGAGAGCGAGAGCGAGGGCGAGTGCGAGGGCGACAGCGACAGACTCTCTGTCGCGTCCATCGAGACGGCGGCCGGCGCGCGCAACGGGATGATCCTCGCGCGCACGGCGGTGGTGGCGCAGGCGCAGCGTGTGTGCGTCGTCAACGGGAGCAGCAGCACCAACATCAGCAGCGCCGGGAACGGCAGCGGCAGCGGCAGCAGTGGCGGCGAGAGGAAGCCCCTATGGCAGAAGCGCTGCAGCGATCTCATCCCGCGCTGCCCTGAGCCCATCCCGCGATAGGCCCTTTTCGGAAGAAGGAAAAAAATAAACAAAAAAGAAATAAACAAGGAAAAGGGAATCGAGGCGGTTCGCGGGTCGAATCCGGTCCTCATGCTGCCCCTTTTGGGGAGGAGGGGGGGGTGTTGGTAAAGGCCAAGGCTCCACTCCATACTCCATACTCCGTACTCTCGATCTTTCAATGAAGAACAAATCGCCCCAGCGACAGATGCACGCATCCTCCTCTCCTCTCCTCCCCTCTCCTCTCCCTTTCCCTTTCCCTATCCCCCCACAAGCCCCCCAGCGTGACGCAACGGTTGCTTACCTACCCACCTACCCACCTACCTTGCCACTCGCGCGCTCTGTCCATGAGGCTGGGGCCGAGTTCGCGCGCTGTACGACTCCAGATGCGTTTGGGCTTTTGCACGCAGCGCGGGAGCGGGAGCGGGAGCGGGAGCAGGAGCAGGAGTGGGCGGCTTTTGTTGAGACGCAAATCAAACCCAAACCAGGGGGATACATGGAAGTGGAAATGTGGAAATGTGCGAAAACGAGGTGATCATACACACGTAGATACATACATATAAAAAAAAAACCAT
>Ga0099855_1000003_pt1 | contig 20173 bp, 17 predicted proteins | sample In4P11_FD_77057 | JGI IMG/M metagenome (GOLD analysis project Ga0099855, IMG submission 77057) | Clean room microbial communities from NASA Spacecraft Assembly Facility at Jet Propulsion Laboratory, Pasadena, California, USA -... ... | reverse complement strand
TCTTCTTTTTGATTTTTGTATGCAAACATCACAACTCGCAACGTAATTTTTCACATCCTTAAACATTCCTTTCCAAATATAATTTCTTCTAATAATATCAAAAGTTCTCTGAATACCATGATGTCCAACGTTAAAAGGTCCTACATGTCCTTCTTCCATTATCTCCTTTCTACATTTCATCGGCACTAATACCTTTCCTCTAAAATCTACAGCTAATCCTTTTTGATTAATTTTCGCGTCACGACTTTGAACGTAAAAATCTTTCTTTTGTTCTTCTAATAAATTCTCTACAGTAATAGCATTAATCATCGGCAATCTTGATAACGCATCGGCATCGCGATTTTCCTCACCTCTTCTATAAGCGATCTCCATATCGTAAGAAGATAAATAAGTAATTGCTCTCATCACAACAGCAGCGCAATCAGGATCCATTTTATTCCTAAATAGTCCAACTAAAGGTTTATGATCTGTCAATACCAAAAAACCTCGTCCATACACATACGGTCTAAACTTTTTAACAGTTTCTACAACAGCTAATAATTCTTTTCTCAATGTACTATAATTTAATTCAGATCCACTAAGTGTTCTTGAAAAGTATGCAATCGGATATTCAATTCCATCATAAGTTTGAATAAGCGTTCCCCCAATACCAATATTTGAAGCATCTGTATGAATAATCGTCGGTTTTGTAGCATCAAACAATTTTAATTCCGTTATATCTTTCAATAAATTTTTCAATTTCATAAACGCGTCTTTCTGCTCATTTTCCCAAATAAATGATTTCCTCGCTTCCCGCAACGGAGCTTGAATATCAGCGCAGTTATGAATAAACATCCTATTACGCCATCAATTCAAGTTTGTACAGTTTTCTCGAAAAAAAAAAAAAATCAAACAACTTTGGTAAATTTCCCTGTTTTCCACAAAAAAAAAAAAATTATCGCGCGTTTGTTCTTAACTTTGTTGTTTTGTGGTATTGGGACAAAAATACAATAAAATTGGATGGACGATCTGGAATCCTCTCAAAAAGTTAGTCTATGGTAAGTCTCGATCACAACACTACACATGCAGGACAGCACACCTTGTTGCAGAAGAAAATGGGGAAATTTCGTCGAAGTTATTGATTTTTTTTTTTTTTCGCAAAAACTGTACAAACTTGAATTGATGGCGTAATAAAATAATCCACCATACCTAAGAATGTAGCAACTTCTGACGAATTCGTCGGTTCTTTCATATTAATTATCGCTTTTGTATTATTTTTATTCGGTTTTATACCTTTCTCATTAACTGTAAATCCCAATATATCTATCTCTCTCATCCCAAACTCACACTTTGATATTTTCAATAAAAATTTACTTTCTTTTAATCTTTCCAATACCTTCTTCAACGTTTCTGTCATTTCTTCACACGTTTTACCAAAAACTAAAATATCATCCATATAAATAATAATATCTTCTATTCCTCTTAACACTTTTCTCATTATCTTTTGGAAATAACTTGGAGCGTTAGTTATACCAAAAGGCATTACTGATTACGGTGTCTCCAAAGTTGATGCATGCACTTTGGTACGCATAGCAAATAACACATAAGGCAAAAACACATCCCAATCAGCTTGCTTAAAAGAAACCATCTTAGACAAAGCTTCTTGAATAGTTCTATTAGCATTTTCCGTGAGACCATTAGCCTGGGGGTGATAAGGCGTAGTACTATTATGAGATATCTTCAAATAATCGTTAACCGCGGCAAGAGTTTTATTGAGAAACTTCTTGCCTCTGTCACTGACCAAACTTTCAGGAGCGCCATATCTACAAACAAGGCCTTCAACAAAATGCTTAGCAATTGTAGAAGCATATGGAAAATGGTGTGTTACCAGAAGATATGACTGCCAAATCTCGTGTGGTTGTTGATGCTGGACAAATGTCCATTATTAGAGGGTGCCTGTATAGATGTTGGTTTCCACAGCGTAATGACCAGCGTGCTGATACTCGGTTGCAGTTGGTCTTGCCCAGTGTTCTTAGAGAAAAGGTGATGTCACTGTACCATGAAGGTAGCTTTGGGGGGCACTTTGGCCTTGCCAAAAGCAACTAATGAGATTTGGACACTTACTTAATTTCATATTTTTTTGGATTATTATTTATATTATTTCTACTTCATAAAACACAAAAAAATATTGGGAATGACTTATGATTTTAAAATAATTTTGATTCATGAGAAGATCCAGAGGAGGATGATATATGACAAAGCAAATGCCGAGGCACATGGTACTGTCAGGTCTTAGACTTCCTCAATTGTAGGTGCATATACGTAGATAGTATACTAGTCCCGCGATCATGCTACGACCTATGGCTATTCAGCAGTTGGTATTTTTACTCAAGTAGAGGGGAATCTATGCCCATTTTTTTAAAAATGATTGGAAAGATATAGATAAAATTTGCTATGTTTACTCAGGTAGAGGGGAATCTATGCCCATTTTTTTTAAAATGATTTAAACGAATTAGGGGGTTAAACTAAACCAAATATTTAATCCAAACCAATTTTATTTTTTGCCGCACAAAAAAATAAATTTTTTCATATTCTTTTTACCGCACAAAAATATCGGTCATTTTTTTTTGGCAATGATTTTATTAGGGGAGCCTCAAAATCGCCACCCTGATGTTTTCCTGACCCTTTTTGCAAAAAGGGTCGAAAAGGGTCGAAAAGGGTCGAAAAGGGTCAGCATTTCCTCACCATACGCCAAGTTCAACTCAGTTCACCGTGGGCCACCAAAGACTTCACCACCACAGAGCACACCAGATGTCACTGGATTCAACGTGCTAGTTCACTAGGGGAGCCTCAAAATGGCTTCGAGGGTCAAAAAATACTCACCACGGTCACCCACAGCAGTGTGGTACAGCCAAAAGGGTCAAAAAGGGTCAGAAAAACATCGGGGTGGTGATTTTGAGGCTCCCCTACTATAATGCTGGTCTTCAAACAAGCTTTTTCTGATGCAATCAAAGATGACAGATTTTTAATTTTAAATATGAATTATAATATTTTAATTTTAAATATGAACCTATTATTTTTTTCTAGAATGAAAGTGTCTTTCTGGCGACATTTTCTTTCTTTTTAAATTTGATACCAGCCATCCCAGCATAGTCTATTTTTTTGATTGAATTCAATTCAACATCAAAATCAAATTTTATTGATCCAGAACAGGTGTGTTGCAGAGGTAGGACGTCCTTGGGACCTTTAATGTAAATTAGTACAAATAATTAAAATAAATTATTTTTTACCAAAAAACCTAGTAACAAATTCATCTGGAAGAAGTGGGGTTGTTAATTTAAATAATATTTCTCTGGATTCAATCGTGACATCAATTTTTCCAATCACCTTTGGCCATACTAAATGGTGACAACCATTAATAAAAAACTGGGTTGTTATTGCTTCTAAACCTAGATCTATATGAGATCTTTTAATTGGAAGGGTTGTCCTTTTTTTTTCAGGAGATGATTGTGGGCTGACATTGATTGTAAATGAAGTAGTATTCTTAACACTTTTATAAGGATTTGAATAATAATTATGAATTCTTGGTGGTTCCTTGTATTCATTTTGATAAACAGGTAAACAGCGTTGAGTTTTGATTGATGAGTAAGAGGGTGTAGAACAATCAAAATCTTCAAAATCATTTTCAGTTGTAGTATTTTTTTCTTCAAGATATTCTGAGTTGTTCTTTTCACCAAATTCTAAATCATCTTTAAGAAGATTGTCAAAATCAATTTCATCAAAATCTTCACCAGTGGTTTCCTTACAATCATTTGATTTGATTGCTTTATTTGAGTTTTTTTTTCTCTTTTGCTTCATTTGCCTTTCTTTTTTGACCAACTTTCTCCATTGTAAGCAACAACCTATCTTTGTCAATGGCTTGTTTATTTCCTCCGCCTACCAGATTACCTTTACTTTGCCCAACATCTCTTGCGTTTCTGGCAGACAATTTTTTTTCGTCAAGCTTTTCCAGGAAAGATATTAATATAGGTTAAATTCAGAAATTTAATCAGAATTATTACCTTTTTATTTGGAACTTTTTTTGGAGCAGGTAACCTTAAAAGTCGAGCTTTACAGTAAACGGCATCTGCAGATCTATAATGTATTTTTTTTTTTGGTTGTGGATTTTGAAAATACGTCTGGGAAATTAAAAGTGTGTCTCCATTCATTTCAGGCCAAATAGTTTTTAATAATGTTTCTTCTTCTAAGGACCAACGATGTGACATAGATTCGAGTCTTTTGTATTATGATGTCTGTTTGCAAGATAGTAGTACGGCAAGAAAGTGGGAAGTACTTGGGAAAAAGATTAAACTCCGAAATACTGCCACTTTTCCTATTTTTTTGTCTTTGATTTTTCTTGGCCAAAGGTCATGCAGCAGAATGATAGCAGGTATGATAGACCTCAGTACTGGGTTTATTTATGGATTAAACTCTTTAAAAAATCTTACACGCGAAAGTGTTTTTTACACAATTTTGGAACAATTCCATGTCTTACAGATGGGACTTAAGAGTTGGACTTTTAATGACTCTCCAATTTTTGACACTCTATCCTATTGAACGAGAAACTTGTACAATTTGGAATGTGTGTGAAAATACATTCCGATACCGCGTCAGACATGTACTAGATTTGTTGTATGTGCATTCTAATTACATACCTGGATGCTCAGCAAGATTCCAACAACCTCTGCCTACAGATGATTCTTTTTTTTTCAACACTTTCTCAATAGTTGACTGCACTGAATGTTTAATTTTTCGATCTACTGATGATGCAACACAAAGAATGTTTTATAGTGGGAAAAAAAAAACTCACACATTAAAGTATGAAGTGGTAGTTCGAATTTGTGATGGTATGATAATATGGGTAAATGGGTAAGATCTTAATTTAAAAATAATATATTTATTGATTATCTTTCTTTGATCAGCCCATATCGTGGACCACAGCATGATTTGGCAATCTTACAGTCTGGAGGTTATATCAATAAGTTACTACCAGGGGAGTATGTGCTTGCAGATAAAGGTTATGTAGGCGAAACAAGAGCAATAATTCCATTTAAAGGACGTATGTAAAAGTATAGGAAAATTTTATTTTTTCTTTTTTATTTATAGGTTGGATATATTTAACTGATTTTGAACGAAAATTTAATCAAATGCTGTCATCAGTGAGGATAATAGTGGAACATGCCATTGGACGAATTAAAAGATTTAGGGTACTGAAAGAAGTCTATTGTCATGATCTAGCAATACATGGACATTGTTTCTCTGTATGTGCAAGCATCGCCGTTTTGAATATGTATATTGCGCCGCTGAGGTACAACATCGCTGAACCCCTATCCTGATTTTTTGTTTTTCAAAAATAAATTAAATAAATATTTTATTTTTATTTTTTATAATTTAAAATTTTATTTTTGTCCACATATGTTACCTTGTTCAACAAGTTCAACAAGTTCAACGAGTTCAACTAGTTCACCCCACCCTTTTTTGGCGAAAAACGAGTTCACCAAGGCCACCAAGGTCACCCTGTTCAACTGAACTGGGGGTGGCCCTGGTGAGTATTTCTTGACCCTCGAAGCCATTTTGAGTATCCCCTATTGGTTGTCAGAACAGGGGATGGAGAAGAGGCTCACTTATTTTGGAAGTCAAGAATACGCTGGATGAGTGCTGGTTTATTAGCCGTCACCCCAAGATCATGTTCCCTACATATGTTCTTTATTTGGTCCAATCTTAATAATGTTAATTCCAAATGTGTCCAGACATGTTGTGTTGCTGTAGATCCACCTTCTTGCCCAGTAATTTGTTCAATTCTTGCGCCTTCTGGCTCTTCTTGGTCACTTTCAACGACTTCATTTGATCTCAGTCTATTTTCTAATGATAAATCCAACCATCCATCTGACATTTCTTCATCCATGTCCATTTCTTGGCCTTCCATTTCTTCATCTTCCATTTCTTCGTCTTCAACATCATCATTTTCTTCACTTTCATCACTTTGTTCATCACTTGAACTTTCAGATTCATCAGTAGAATTATCATTTCCATTTAATGAAAGCAAATCCTCCCAGAAGGTAAGAAGTCTTCTGTTGAATAAAGGTCCTCATCATCTTCTTCTTCTAGATTTAAATTATTGATTGATAAACAGAAAGAAAAAATATTATAAAACCAATCATGGTCCAATCGATAATCCGTTAAAATTTTGCAAGAATTTTTTAATGTAGCAAATTTTCGCACAATAAGGCCTTGGTATCTACTGAATCCAGCAGCATTCTGATCACTTTCTGAACGAAATGATCCATGGGATCTTCTTGGTGGTCGTAGTACTCTAACGCCAGAATACTGTCTTCTATACCCACCATCTGTAAGCCCTAATATATTTCCACGGGGGGGTAACTCCAATTTTCACACGGTTCGTTGCTTAGAGAAGTGGAATACACCTTTGAGACACACGCTTTGTTAACAAAAACCCTTTTTTGTACAACCTGTAACAAAAACCTCACATTGGTCAGTTGTTGTATCCTCCCCAGCTTCAGGTTCCCTTCCCGTCTCGGTTGGCTTGAAAAGGACAAAGTCCTTGAATAACTTGTCCACACAGTCTTCACCAGATACGAAAGCACATTCTCTTCTAACGTTAAACTTTCTCCAAAAGTCATCAGTTAATCGCTTGGGGGTAATAAATACAAGAGGCAGTTGTTCCCAAAAAGGTGGATTTGGTTTCTTTACTTCTTTTTCAAACGTCGCGAATGGCAATGTTTTGTCAGTACTATCAAAGAGAACAGCATACTTGTATTGTTCGCGAGAGAACGGAGTGAATGCATCATTTTGACCAGGAGTCCTTTTTGGAAGAAGTACATAATAATTACCTTCTTTCCAATTGAAAATTTCTCCATCTTTACTTGTGATCTTATCTCCTTCAGGAGCATATAGACGCCATGGCTCTTTGACGATCCTTATCTTTGGATTGGGTTGTACTTCTACCTCCTTTTCCAATACCTTTGGGTTCCCCTTCAAGCTGTTTCGATAGAATTTATTTAAGGAAACTTTGGTTGGGGTCTCCCCATCAGGAGTCAATAATGCGGCTGAAATGCGATGGATTTGGAGAACCTGAAGGGGAAAGATATCTTCGTTTCGATTATAAGCTGCTGAAAATGGATTGAGTAATTCTTGTCCATAAAATGATAGTTCAAAGGCTTTGACAAGTATCGATTTTATAAAAAGTGGCACTTTCAATTGCATCTGGTAATCAGGGTCACCTTCCAAAAAGATAACGCCACTGGTCTCTATTTCTCCGATGGTTCTTCTATTTAAGAGCGTACTTTTGGTTACAGATTCTCCAAAATGCTCGTGTTTAAGGAATTTCATAACATATTTCTTCTCTTGTAGAATCTCCATCCAAACTGCGGGTGGATATCTTTTTCGTGTAAGATCCACTACTGAGTCAAACAGTTCACTTAAATCAGAGATTGAGTCCCATTTCTGTTTTTTATCTCTCAATATAGCAGTACACAACAACCGTACGATTTCTGGGATTCCTCCTGTAGCTTCAAGTAAGAATGGAAAGTACTCATTCTTGTAAAGGTCCTCTACTCTGGTCCTTTTGTCTGCTTTCTCACGATTCAAAAACGCTTCCAAAAGCTCTCTATATTTATCTTTTTGCATAGGAGGAATATTGATTATATCTGGGTTATACTCTGTCGCACCTAAGCCAGCAATTGAGAAATAAGTAGGGTAAGTCCCTGACAAGATGGTAGCTATAAGTGTGTTTGTTGTACGACTTTCACTTGAAAGATAAGTTCCAACGGCTCGCAGAGTTGAGAGCGTTCCCAACAAGTTGTTTTGAAATTCGTCGATATGTACAAAGAGTACAAGTATATCAGATCCCGACATTTTTTCACTATGCCTGATGGCTGATATAACATCTTCCAGCTCTAACTGTGGACATTCCTTTGAGATTGCCACTTGAGCTTTATAATCACCATTTTGAAGAAAGTAAGATGCTGCAATTGACACTGCCACTGCGTGGTTTGCTGCATCCATATCTTGCTGATTACGAGGCGGCTTTTCATGAGTTAGTTTCTTATCATCTAAAATAGTAGGACGGAACTGTAGATGGTGAGTAAAGCTGAACGTTTGTACATATTTAACAGTTCTTCCCGTGAACCCTAAAGTTGGACCCAATGCTTCGTTTATAAGACGTGGGATCTGCCGACCTGTTTCAGTCTTTCCTGTTCCTGATCCTCCACCTAATAAAAGAGGCTTGAAGAGATTTTCTTGTTCCGCTTTTAGAGGAGTTACAAACCCCTCCATATTGTAGTCCCACCAAGATAAGATTGGATCCATTAGTTTAGGACGAGATACCCAATGGGAGGTTTTCTGTTCAAGTTTAGGGTTAATTGTCTTTTTGAGAGACTCACAGACAGTAGTGATATCTTTTTTTTCTAAAAAGAAAGAAAAGAAAAAAAGTAAAAAGTGAGTCTCAAAAAGAAAGGAAAAAGAGGTGCTTGTTTTTACCTTTGAGATTATCGATAGCTGAAGATAAAGTGTTTGCTGGACCTCCTAACATACCATAAAGTTTCATCAGTTTTTCTTCTGTAAGATTCAGAAGTGTAGAACCTGTTACATCGTTGTTAGTCAATATTTCTAAGCTCTTTTTCACGCTATCTGGAGATCTTCCGGCTTTGTTCAACTGATCTTGAGCCCAGGTTTTAACTTGATCGACAGACCATTTAGCAACGTCATCTGGCAGAACCACGTGTGTATTTGGATCAATCGTTGGTTTGACAGTGGTTGAGTATCTTCTGAGGAGTTTTTTAACCAATGGAACGTAAGGTTCTAATTGATCTTCTAAGTTTTGGCTGAATGGATTTTTTGGACTGGTTGTGTGATAAGCTCGCTTCAAACCTGACGCAGATTTTACTTCTTTAGTAAAAAAGATAGTATGTCGACTCGAAGGAGTGGTGGAGAGACGAGCTGAAAAGACACTGCAAGGTGTGTGTAATGCCTTGAGAGTAAAGGAGAGACTCTAACGTAGGGTAGAAAGGTAGCCCGAAGTGTGCGTTTCATGTTTCACGTCTTGTTGCCAAAAAAAAACAAAAATTGCAGAAATTTGGTGAAAGTTAATTATCTTTCGGAGAAACGTTCAAATTAAATTTTGAGAAGTCAGTTAAGTGAATAAACTTACGAAATTTAATCTATCTCATGGGTAGGCAGGAGGAAACTGTAGCCCTAGGGAATCGTAGTCGGAGAATTGTCATGGGTAGGCAACAGCGCTTTTTTGTAAATCAAACTGTTACTCGAAACCATACACCAATAAAATTCGTAGCACCAGTTTCTGAAATTTCAAAAATTTCAACTTTAGGGATAATCGATGATATTTGGCAAAATCTGATCTCTTTTTTTACTTTTTTAGTCTTCTTAGCAACTCTGTGAATGGAAGTAATGGACACCGATGTCACGGGGGTGGATAAGACGGAGGTAGAACAGGCACTTGTACTTGCAAAGTTATACACTTTACAACAAAAAAACCAACAAATTGTCGTCTAAAAGATATAGAAATAATTGTATCATTCTTAAATATAATTTTTATTTTTTAGAATGATGAGATTTTTGATTTATCTCATTTGTTGCAACAAAAAAGTGAGGAATTGGATATTGCTAATCAAACTATCCAACGAATGGTAAGTTTTTAATATTTCTATTTAAATTTATTTTTTTCACAGAAAGCTGAAATTTTTTATTTAACTGAATCATTAAAGTTATCTTTTAATACAAATCAAATGAATTTAAAAAAACGCCCTTATAATTTTATATCATCCTCTTCTGAATTAGAATTATCGATGCCTATTGAATTAGAATCATCAACATCAATAGATTTTAATTTACCAACATCAACTGAATTACAACCCACAATCATCACAAATCATTCTTTAAATACACTTGCTCAGGCACACTGTACCAAGTGCAATAAAGTTTTTGGGGAAAAAGAGAGGACATATTTGATTAGTAAATCCTTTAGAGTAGAAAGAAATGCTGCTTGCAAATTTTGTTCTACATGTTCAAATTCATTTTTTACAATGTCCAAATATACAGCTGAACAACATCCAAATTTCTGATTAAAATTTCCTTTTGATGCATTATTCCCCTCTGTTAAATTTTATTGTGTAGGATTAACTATTGAAGATGATAAATCATCAATCTCAGATAATTCTACAAAATATTTATGAAAATAAAATTAATTATAAAATAACTATTAACAACCAACAACTGGGTTACAGAGAATGGATGAAACTTCTCAGTTATAAAGGTTTATTGAATGATGAAATTATGAATTCTTTTATTTTGATTTTAACCAAAAAATATTATGGTTATGAATATAAATATTTGAATACATATTTTTATACAACTTTTTGTAAAAAATTTAAAACATTAGACAACATAGTTGATATCTATAATAAGCAGATAGGACATTTATTATTGTTTAAGAAGATTTTCATTCCAATTTTAAAAGATAAACACTGGAGTCTGTTGGTTATCAATTCTCAAGAATTTACATGCCACCACTATTGTTCACTACATTGGGAAGGCAAACATCTGTGGAATGATTTAAAAAATCAACTTTTAAAAGTATGCACTGAGGAGGACAATGCTGTTTTAAGTAAAATGATCTTTTTAACTGAACATACTCCATTACAAAATAATGGCAATGATTGTGGAGTATACTGTTCAAAATTCATTGAATATGTATCTGAAAATCATTTATTTGATGGACAGAACATTTATTGTCATAGAATTGATATTTTGATAAAAATATTGATGTACCAACCAATATAAATCAGCTTTCATTTTGCCATTATTAGGTCTGGATCTTTTTCATCTTATCAATAAAAAAACGTTGGTCTTTGTTGGAAGTATGTTGTTGTATAATTACACTTCTTGAAAAACAATTCTGGTAATTCCTGAGTACTAATAAAAATACTTTGCTTCTTTCTGCTGTTTAAAAAAGTTTTTGTATTTCCGCTAGATTTTACTTTGGACTATGGTGCCGCACGCTGGTGCCCGAATAATTTTTTTCTAAGTCCACACAAAGCCAAAAAATTTTTTTCTAAGTACCCAGAGCTGAAATGGACCCAGGAGAAACTGTGTCCCCGCCCGAACGCAAACCATTTTTTTCCGCAAAATATTTTTTTTTAAGAACCACCAATGTACCCAGGAGAAACAGCTTCACAAGAACTAACAAGTGATATCGCTAATTCGCTTATTTATTTATACAGCTGTTTAACGGATAATAATTTTGAAGATAATTGAATTGAAATGAGGAACATATTGAAAGTGAAGAAAATGAAAGTGATACAGAAATAGGTAATGTTTTTAAAAAATATTTAATTTTGATTTTTATATTTTATATTATTATAGATATTGGATGTAAGTGCTCAAAATCAGGATGTTTAACTACTGGTGGTCGCTGTCGCTGTTTAAAAAATGGCCGAACTTCTTGCTTAGACACCTGCCTCTGTAAAGAGAACTGTAAACTTCCTACAATTCGATCAAATGAACATAACAATTTACCTGAAGAAGAAACATATCAAATTGATTACACCACATCAAATGTTGAAAGAATACATTGGACTGGACCAACTCCAGGTCCTACAGAACTGATAAGAGAAAAATATCCAAATAATTCTATTACAATTCTCAATAGCTTTCAAGAAGTCTTTACAACAGATATAATTAATTTAATTTTACGTGATATCAACAAACGACAGTCTGACAGAGTTATAGACAGGCAAAATACAACAAATGAACCTTACCTTTGTGGGCGACCACCTCTTGGTGAAACATCTGATGAGCATAGAAATAATTATTATAATAAATGGAAATCTCCTTTCACTGCTCAAATGTTTAACGATTTCCTTGGAATTATGTTGGCTATGGGGCTAAATCCTCAATCAAGATTATCGGATTATTGGACCAGAGCTGATGCTAACAACCCATTTGGGTCCTTTTGGATAAGTAGCAGAATGTCTGAGAGTGTATTGCTGAAATGTTTCGCTGTTTTACATTTAATCATGATGAAGTTTTTAAAGCAGCAGTATCTCAAATGGCTAAAATTTGGAACCCAACTGCTGAATGGATACTACAAAGATGATTTAAGGAAAATGTGCAAAGACAGGAACTTACCTGTTCGTGGAACTGTAGCAGAAATGAGAGAAAGGCTGGAGGAGTACAGTAAAAAAATTTTTCACGGAATTAAAACGTTGGACAAAAAATTTATTCTGTTGTGGTGGGTGTTGAGGGGCACCAACCGTACGTGGTCCTGCTCTCTTTTGTATTTATGGTTTTTTATAAAAATAAAGTATGTTTTAGAAAGTATACTGGTGCCCATGTTTGTTAAAAAACAAAAAATCTACCATAAACCACAAGCGAAATCGCTACACAAACGTACAAAAACACTTGGTTCATTTTTTAGTCCGAAGTAAAATCTAGCGGATTTTGTACAACCACACTATTGCCAAGCAACAGAAAGAAAGGTGGTGTAAAAAAACTCGTTTTGCTCATTTTCTTGCTCATACAAAATAAAGGGCAAGAAAGTAGCAAAACTGGTTTTTTTTCTAAGTTTTTTGCCTAATTTTCTGCTCCGGAGTTAAAAAGATAAAGGTCCTGAGTATTGATTTAAATGAAACTTTCGAAAATCAAAGGAAAGTAAAAGGACACCCTATAAATGATCTTGTAGCAAATTAGTCTATTATGGAGTCTCTAATTTTAAGAAAATAGATTTTGGTTGTATCATCAGACCAACTTTCATCTATCCAAGTCAGTATGTATTTTACACACTGAAAGATATTTTAATATCCAACAATCTGCTCATTGCTGACGATTCAGAATAGTAATCGTGTCCATGAATTGAAGAACCCATTCATTGATTGGTATAGTTTTTATTTTTTCACCTGAATTCAGGCAAGTTTTACTGTTGGCCAATAGTGTAGGGTTTTTAGCAATTAAATGCCAGTCAATATTTCATAACCAGCGGGATTTATTACAAGGTTAAAAAAACTCAAGAAGAGATGACAGAAGAGGGAAAAGGCTTGAATCGAGACGATCAGCACCGCTGTCAGTTCCATCACTACCACCAAGACTTGTAGCGTTTAAGTCAAAGGAAATGAGTACTAAAAAAAAATAAATAAATAATAAATAAATAAATAAAACACACTATGTTTTTGTTAAAATAAAATATACATACTTGGATCGACATACAGGACATCATTTGTGCTAGTAAAAGGCGCAATGTGAGTTTCGTTCAACGTAACACTTAGTACCCCTGCGCCGGTCATTTCATCAGGCTCACTGTTGAGGAAAATGGTGGTATGGTTGTCATTCATAACACCGAAATCAATGTATCTATACAGGACACCCACATTGCCGAGATGATAGTTACCCAATATACCGTCCTTACTGCCTAGTGCAGGTACATACCCTCCGATATATGTGGTATTTTTAACTGTATTTGGTATTCTTGAGGGAAATATTCCGAGAGTGGCGTTCCATGGAGGAACTCTAGCAAGTGAGCCCGGAAATCTTGAATATATTTGAAAGGTAGGAGAAGATTCGCTTGGATGTGCGTATGGATAATCGGTAACATAAATGCTTAACTGTTAAATGAACTGTCTAAGTTTACTTGACTTTTTTTAAAAAAAAAAAAAAAAGATTCCTAAATTTTACCTTTGGAAATCCTTTTTTAACGGGAATCTCTATCCCTCCTACAGTAGACGTATTATCGGTTTTATATATGTAGCAATTTATTTCAATATGTGCGCCGTTTGTTAGATTAGTTCCAAGATAAAAACCTTCACAATCGTCTGTGGTGGTTCTTGAGGCTTCCCATGTGAGACCAGATAGACTGAAGGAGTTGAATGTTTGTTTTGATGTGCCATTAGTTTCGTGGAGATGCTCGTGGCTGTGTACAATATAACTAATAATCTTTCCTTGGAAAACTAAGGTTGAATTAAGAGAAGGAGTAGGGCCCTGCCATGTAACAACTGTAGAAGAGAGAGAATCTCTGGCAGCAGAGATGGAAATAGGGTAAGCGCTTTGAGGTACAGCAACGACATCTTGTGATGTGCCACATTCTAAAACTCTCGGTATAAACTGGCAATTTGTAGGTGCCAAACAAAGAACAAGAACGAGTAGAGACAGTAAGGTGGGTGGTTTACCGTACATTTTTGGCCGTTTGGCAGAACGAGGCATGTGAGAATAACCAGCAACAAACCTTTCATTCCGGTTTTAGGTTACCGGAATAATAACAGGCAAGTACTGATTTCCATAACCTGACTGTTGTTCCGAGTTTTCAATTAATGAAAGTTGTGTTAAGGGTTAAAAGGTGGTATTTTTTACCAGTCGTGCCTCTATTTGTTGGCTGGTTGTCCCGAATTTGGCAGACATCCGCTGGATTTTACGCTGTCCTATCAACCCCCCCAAATTTTAAGAAAAAAGAGAGATATTCGGCCTGTTTGTTTTCTAAGTTAAGATGGAACATCGAACAAGTTGGGCATTGGGACTATAGTATCTAAAGTTTTTGTTTCTTTTTCAACCTAAGTGAACATCTACTATTTTTTGGGTTTATAAGTAGCTTTTGAGTCTTCTATGTACTACCCTCACACATACATTGAAATTTCTTTTTTGCACTTGGTGTGAAACTGTTGATGGGGCTATCAAAAGAGGTAGACATTGAGCATCTTTCTTCTGGATCTTATTGATACTTCGATGAAATCAAACTTATATACACAATCTGCACATCTTATTCTTTGGATGATAATGGACGTTTACAGGATGTTTTTGAGAATTACCACCATAGTGGTACTTCTATTACAGAAGACACATCTCATACAGAATACTCTAATTCAACCCATGTTTGTGAGTCAGAAATAGCCACCTCAAATCCTAAAAAAGCACCTTGGCGCTCAAAAAGATATAATTCCACGATCAGAAGAAGGCAATTGAAAAAAAAGAGAAGAGATGATCCTAAGTTAGGTTAATAACAGTTGATACTATTACAGAAAATTATTGCCTAAGAAGGTGAAACTGAAGGGAAATAAAAAGGAAATAATTGACAAACTAATTCTGATTGAGAGGTGAAAGGTAAATATCCAGACAGTGGAATGTTGATACTGATCTCATTCAAAAACATAAAAATATACCATCTTATTTTACTCAATCAAATGGACTGTATGCAAAGATAATCCATTCTACTATTTCATTGCCAAGACCTAAACATGAACTTTTCCCAAATAAAAAAACAGCCCTGGAATCACGCTGTCAATTTTATTCAACAGCCATGGAAGACGATTTGGTTAAATATATTAATCATAAACGTGAATAACTACAGGAGGAGAAAGTATCTGAAAACAACAGTTATTTCATGAAGAAGTGTGAATAAAGAAGTCGGGTAAATGTTTGCACAAAAAAAAAATAATTTTGCTCTGCCGCACCTATTTTCTGGTTGCTAACCAAATGGTACAGCGTAAAATCCTACGGACATGAGTTAATTAAAAGTCGTATCCGCAAAATGAAAAAATTTGAAAAAAACACCAGAGAAAAATAGAGCAGAATTCTCTTGCTCTTGTTGTGGGGCAGGTATGGTTTTCGTTTATTCAAGTTCAACTTGGAGTTGTTTGTTTACGCTACATATTTGGCGCGGTTGGGTTGACAACCAATGTGCAATCAATCAAGATAGATGGTATAAAACTGGTGTTATTTATTCTTTTGGAGTCGGCGACGTTTGCCGCCCCTGGCACCACCAGGACCAGACCTTCGTGTTCCACCATCAGTAGGAGATGGGGAAGATGCAGGGGTGTTATGTGCCTGTAATACCGGAGAGGATTTGTTACGCATGTGTGGCGGTACTTTAGTTACATAGTGAAACCCTGAGCCAGCAGCTGCAGAATTAGAAGAAGTAGGAATAGTATTTGTAGAACTGTTTGCTGCAGTGGAAGCTTCCAGCTCATTTGCACGAATGAGGAGGAAGAGAAGAGTATCAACCTGCTGAGGACAAAGATGCAAAGTCGTCCGGTCAAAATTGAAGAGTTTCCAAAGGGCGTCATGAGCAAGCATAACAGCGTCAGCACCTCTGCTGCCAACTCGAAAAGAGGCAAGATTATCACCAAGCTGGAGAACATTGTTGCTGTAAGGTACGCGGTGGATGTTGCGAACAAACATCAGAATATAAACAGTGGAGATCATACTGCTGTCATACAAGAACACTTTCTTGTCGGTCTTGACAATTTCGTGGTAGACAAGCCAAGGGTACTTAAACTGCTTCATCCCTCTGTTGACAGATGCGGGATGCAGCGCTATGTTGGTAGCGGTCTGTAAGAGTGTCAGTTTGGGTCGGCCGGAACCAGGACTAACCAACCGGACTAAATTTGGATATAAACAAGCGACAAGAACCATCCGCACAATGCCAGGTTTGTCAGAGTTGCGGTCCAGACTGTGAACTGAAACATGGCCAAGACCTATCTCACCAAGAAGTTTTTGAAACTGTTGTCTTGTCTTTTGGACCATTTGCAGAGTTGTTTGGTTGAGACAATTTTGTCTGCAGAAAAAAGCACCTTCACCAGCACGAGATGCTTTTAACCATTGGTCATATGCTTCGACTTGCGCCAAGTGGTCACTCACTGAATTGTTAGCAAACCGGCGCTTGGCTTCCGTTAAGTCGCGCTTTTGGCTGTCCAACGTCCATACCGATTTGCTGCCAAACACAGCCATGACTGTGAGAATTGGCGACAGACAGCCCAACAAACTACCAACCACAAGCATTTTGCCCAATTGTGGATGCACAGGAATGCGAACTACTTTTTTTCCAAGTGTTGTGAGCATTTCGTTAGAATCAAACAGACCTATCCCTCTGAGTAGATCGACAGCATTAGACACAGCACGGACATCTGGCGGGTCAATACAATGAGCAAGCACATTAGGTACAGACATGTCTCGGAGGGTTTCCAGAGCACGGACATGCATACAGATCTCTTCGACTGGCATGCGCATCATTTCCGGCAACTGGTACTCTGACATTTTTTCTGCTTCTTTACGGGAAAAGCAGTAGTAGATTGTTCCTGGTTTGACACGTCCTGCACGTCCGCGGCGTTGCTTGGCATTTGCTAGAGACTCACGGACAGACAACAACGAACTAATTCCTGTAACAGGGTTGTAGCCGACTTCTTTGACCAGACCTAAGTCGATCACATACACCACATCGTCGATAGTGATTGAAGTCTCAGCAATATTAGTCGCTATGATCAGTTTGCGGCCTTGGTATGGCTGAAACACTTGTGTTTGTTGCGACAGAGGCACTTGTGAATGAAGCTGAAACAGTTTCATCTCTCCTGGTCGAAGTCTCTTCAAGCGAGGTTCTATGTTGCTGCACAGTTCAGAAATCTGACTCCAGCCTGGTACAAACACAAGAATAGCACCTTCGTCTTTGTTCTCATGAATCCAGAAGATCAGTTTCTCTACAAATTGCAGAAGTGTATCATTTCGGCGGATAAGAGCGTGCAGAGAACACAAGAGTCGTTCTTCCGGAAGTCCTTTTACAACACCACTGACTTGTCCTTGCAGGGCAAGAACATCTTTTCTGTAAGCGTCTCGCAACGCTTGTGTTTGGTTTTTATTAAACGAAGTTGCCAGGTAGGCATCTATATTGGCAAATGGGTAGAAACCTATCTGCCTAATAGTTTCTACAAGATACATCTCTTCAACTGGAAAGATCTTGCCCGGAATGCTTAGCACTTTGGGTTGGAGTTTACCAGATGTGAAATAATGTTCAAAAGTTTTAGAATCCATCGTTGCAGACATTAAAATCAGTTTCAAATCTGGTCGTGGTCCTGTTACTAGATTCTTTAACAATAGTAAGCTGAAATCTGTCAAGCAATCACGTTCGTGAATCTCATCTATAATTACATGTGTGACACCCACCAATGTGGGATCTCGTTGTAATCTCCGCAGAAGAATTCCCTGGGTCACAAAAGCTACTTTGGTTTTTTCACATACAGCTTGCTCAAACCGAACTTTATACCCTACTGCTCCACTTCCTAACTGCTCATCTCGTTCATCTGCTACACGTTTCGCTACAGATAGTGCAGAGATTCTTCGTGGTTGTGTTACCATCACTGAACATGTCTGTCCCCGCGCCAGACAATCGTCTAGGATGAACTGCGGTACTTGTGTTGATTTTCCTCCTCCTGTATCTGCAAATAAAATCGTAACTGCATGTGTTCTTACTGCTTCTATGATCGTTTGTTTTGCTAGATATGCTGGTAGTTCCTTTCTAAACTTTTTTAATTTTTGATATGTTTGTGAAACTTTTCTGTATTTTTTTATCGCTTTCCATTCTTCACATATTTCTGCTTCTGTTTGATCTATCAATCCCATACTCCAGTCTTCTGATTCTTCTGTGTTTGTTATCATCATGTTGTCGAGATTGAGATTTTCTTCTTCTTTTTCCAAAGCCGTTACAAGTTCTTCGGCTGCTTCACTCAGAGATTGTCGAAATTGTGCTTGTTTTTCACCAAACACATGTGTGAGTTCTTGTAGGTGAATATCTGGTGTTTGTTCTTGTTTTTGTCCAGGTTGTCGCAAATATATTATGTACATTCCGTTTTCTTTTACCCGTATAAATCTCTCTGGATATTTTTGTTCAACAAACTTGGTAAGTTTTCCAACTTGAGCTTTCATTACAAGATTTTGTTTCAATTTTTTAGTGATATGAGACTGAGGCATTTTACCTCCATTTTGTACTAAGAGTGAAGTTATATACTCAAGGATATCATTTTGAGTTCCAGAGGTAGACAGACCAGTATATTCTGGCAAGCTAACTTCCTCTGTTTGTGGCTCCATGGGAGAGTTGAAAAAATTACGAGAAACAAAAATTTGTAAAAAAATCAGAATTAAAAAGTACAACAAACACCTCTTTTTTTTTTGCGCATACTTGTGTGTTAATTTAGAAAAAGTAAAATAATAAGTATTTTATTGTTCATTGGTAGTGTTACAAGTAATAATATAATATTAAAAAAAAGAGTCTATATGAAAGTTGCACACAACCAGAATAGTGTAAAGGTCATCGCCGGTATTCCAAGGTTTTTTTCAAACGTGTTCAAAAAAAAAATTTTTTTTTTTTGTTGTTTGTACCCTCCACACACCAGACGGAAGCCACTCTTCTCTACTCTTTTACACAATGTCAAGTGATGAACTTTCTAAAATACAAACAATGAGAGATGTGTTTGATTATTGCACAAAAAATAAATTACATTCAGTTGCACAGGGAATGATCGAACTTCCTCCTCCTCGTAAACTTCGTGAAATCGTTTCTGCAGCTATCCTTGACGACTCCCAACAACATATCAATCAATATCGTAATCGTTTTGGCGAACCCCCTTATCTCCAAGCAATTCAAAGACTCTTAGAAAAACATTACGCCACAAAGGTGCCTCTTGGCGCAATCTTAGCCACTTCTGGGTATTTATTAGTTTATACGATCTTTTCAAACTATATTATTTTCTCAAACATAGTCTCCTTTTTTTCACAGTGTAACAGGAGCTATTGTAGCTGTACTTATGATGTTGCGCAAACGTGCTAGAAATCGCATGGCACTCATCGAGCCATTCTACACTTATCACTCTCGCCAATGTGAAGAAGTATTTGGCATTCCACCTGATTCCATCCCAACCAATCCTGATTTCTCACCAAATTGGGCAAGTAAGTTGATTTTTTTTAAATTATTTTTTAATCTCTAAACTTTTAATTCGATTTTAGACATCGAAAACAGATTAAAACAAGGTTTAGACGGGATTATCTTGTGTAATCCTTCAAATCCAACAGGACGTGTATGGCCAGCCACAGAACTTGATAAATTGGTAGAACTCTGTACACGCTATGATTGTGTTTTGATTATTGACGAGATTTACTGTGACATGATCTTCAATGACGTGCCACACTATTCTCCAATCAATAAAGGACTTTCTAATCATGTAGTAGTTTGCCGTGGATTCTCTAAAACTCTCGCCGCACAAGTAAATACTTTTTTTTTTAATATTTCTCTCAAAAGTTGCAGCCAGTCAATGGCTATTTTTTTTTTTTTTTTAAATTAATTTGTTTAATTTTTATTTTTTTTTTTTTTTTT
>Ga0099855_1000002_pt1 | contig 20691 bp, 17 predicted proteins | sample In4P11_FD_77057 | JGI IMG/M metagenome (GOLD analysis project Ga0099855, IMG submission 77057) | Clean room microbial communities from NASA Spacecraft Assembly Facility at Jet Propulsion Laboratory, Pasadena, California, USA -... ... | reverse complement strand
GTGGGAATGGCAGCAACCTGGGAGTCGGGGCCGAAAACTGAAGCGGGAGTTCCAGCTGGCATGAAGGTGACGGAGAAGCTGGCATCAGCGTCGGTGTAGCCAGCGACGTCACCAACTTCTTGGGGCGCCACGCTGTAGCCGTCCTGAGGAGCAGGAGCGGCAGCAGCAAGAGCTGCGAGCATCGAGGAGGTGAGGAAGCTCTTAGTCAACATCTTGAAGTCGATTGGCGGTTCGAAGTGTTGTGCGGTGCAAACAATGGGCGACGTCAGTAATGGTTATATACGCGCGTCGAGCATCAGTGACCGCATCGTGTCGACGCTTGTTCCTACAGATTTCGAATCGATGACTACAGGCGTCGTCGCCCGAATAGGCTAAAGAGCTATGATTTCATGACTTTACGGTTACGGCAGTGCAGGCCGCAATTATCGAAAAGTCGGCCACGACATGGGATTCTCGGGACTGGCATCGGGAAGTTGTTACGAGCGAATCAGACTATGCGCTGCTGAACATTTCCTGATCAAAGCTCTTCAATGCCTGTGCCAAACGCTGGGCGCTGCGTGAACGCGTGCGTACAGGGGTTGTGTTTCCCAAGATTTGCCGCATTCAAACTACGTGACGACGTGATGACATGGTGGAACTGTTTAAGTTTTGAGCCGCTAGTGCTCCCGCCCCGCAATAGATCAACAGCCACAACTAACAAACCGGGTTTCTTCCAAGGCTTCTGGCAGGTCGCCAGTGCTCTTGGAGAGTAGCTTAACGCTTAAGCTTACACCTGGGCCTACATTTGTTGCTGAGAAATTGAACGCATTCTCGACTTGTGGACACTCGCCTCCGCGGAACGCCAGCCTCGCGTGGCCACCCCAGTAATTCAAATCGCATAGTCGCCTCAGGCCCCCGATAAACATTACTATCTGCAGGTACCGAAGCAGGCAAATCTCCGCTTGGCTGTTCACCGATGCGCTCGTGGAAGCGCTCTCCACAGATCTTGGGGCGTGCGGATCGAGCACATTACAGGCCTGCCCCCAAAAAATAACGTGCATCTGCGAGATGGACAAGGAAGATGAGAATTTTCGATGCAACTTGCATGCATGTATAACCCTTACCTAAGCAATCGAAGATGACGTTAGATCCACGCATCTCCGGCCGATGTTTGACGAACGGCGAACATCATGGTGCTACGCAAGACGATTATTGGAGAGCAGCAGCTAAACAAACGCATTGCGTACTCCTCGGGATGGCAAATTATGAGCTTTGGAGCTATAGTTGAATTGTCATTATTTGTTGCTTCAGTTATTTCGCGCGCGACATCGGACCCCAATTCTCCCTTGGAGCGAGCTGGTAGCGGACGTATTTGCCCCTGTCGTGGTCCTTGCCAAGCCTCTCGTCAAAGTTGACTTCAAACTTGGTGTTGAGGTAAGCTGGCAGATCTTTTGCGGGTGTTGTAGCCGACACATGGCCGCCATCTTCTGCGTTATTTTGCGCTCCAGGCGCCGGATCGGCCGGTACTTGAGCAGGCGCTGTACCGGCAGTTGACGTTTTTGTATACCCACTCCCGCTTGATTTGGCTAATATGGCATGGCCTGCGCTTCCTGACTTGGGCAAATTCTTCAGCGGCGCTCTTTGCCGCGTCCATTCGAGCATAATGTGCCAGATATCCCTCCACGACGCGTCCGTTTTGATAGAGCCCGGTTTACAGTGGCTCATTGTCACTCTAAACCCCGCGTGTCGCAACGCTCCGCGGATTGCCGCCAACGGCGGTGCAGAGCAGTGAACTATCTTTGCTACCGAACTTGGGATGAAAAAGAATGGGTGGTGGTCTATCTCTGCAGGATCGGACTTCGGAATGAGGGGGTCAAGGACTTGAGTCTTTTGCGCCCCGTTCGACTTGTCCAACTTTGTGCCAAACGTGATCTCCTCCAGAGCTGTGTGTAGCATTCCTTCTATGCGATCCATGGTCGGATACGTCTCACGGTCGACTTCATTCAGCTGCGCTAGTACTCTTTCGATGAATCCGACATTATGCAACGGCCCGCCGTACATTGGTCCTGACAGGTGGGTCTTGTGGCCGCAATGCTCGCAATGTTGGTCCGCGGATGGCCCCTGGGCAAAGCCATGCTTGTACATGGGGTCGCCGTTCTTATTTTTTGTGACCTTGTTGCGTGCAAGGAATTGCGTAGTCCATGCACCGCAACCGCTTTCGCAGTGGTAAATGAGCATGGTCTTGCCGGCGAGCAGCTTGACGTCGGTGGGGGCTTTTCGCACTCTAACAAATACTCGGAGGTAGTAGTCGATGGAAAGCGACAGCAGCGGTTCTATAGCCATGCCGTATCGAGCAGCCGAAGATGCAATGGCGTGCAGGACTAGACGGATTCCACCTTCATGGCAAGGTTCACCCTTGAACGGCAGTCCACCGTATTGCGAATAAGTTTTCTCGAGGTAGCCGTGCGATGCAAAGATGGCAGAATCAGTGCACGTTATGCACAGTAGTCCGTCGTCGTTGATGGCTTGAATGGCTGAATCGATGAAGGGAGCTGCGGTGCCGTATGGATCAAGGTCGATGGCATCGTAACCCTTCTTGTCACAGAAACTGTACATGTAGGCTATGGCATTGCCTGTGTTGGCCGTAACTCTGTCTTCGACCTTGTTGTGCTTGACGTTGAGCTTGATGGAGTCGACGGCATTCTGCGACATGTCGTTGGACGTGATGGCGGTCGCGAAGGGAATCTCCTTTGCATATCGTACGGCACGAAGACCGGTCGCAGACAGGGCGTCCAGGATGCTGAAGGGTGGTCTCCAGGGTGTCCGTCCACCGTTTGTACCAGCAGCCTCCTCCTCAGCTGCTGCATCATCCAATTCCTGCTCATTCTTAAGATTTTGCCATGTCCTCTGCTTCTTGGGAGGGACAGCGCCCTCCCCGTTATCTTCCTCTGCAAGCTTCCTTTTGTTCATTGATGTGTCCTCGGCCCCAGAAGTATCAGTCGCCCCATTCACACCATTTGTAGCCTCTTCTGCCTCGCGCTCTTTTTGCATCCGCTCACGTCTCCGCTCGTTCTTCTTCTTGAATTGCTCATGCTTCTTCAATTTTCGCTGTATTGCGTCTAGGCCGAATGTCTTGATCGCAAGTACGCTCAAATCGCGGTTGAACTGCTGGATGGGATTGTAGAAGACCTGTTGCTTCTGAGTTTCCTCCTTGGACAGCTTTGGGTCGGTAGACGTGGGGATGCCTTGAGGAACAAGAATATGCGCCAGGCCCTCCTTGATGGTCGTGTAGTCTTTTCCCTCGTGGCTGATATGCTGTCCGGCTTGCGGTGTCGCATCAATAGTCTGCGCGCCCGCGTCGGTCATCTGGACGTCGGGCGAGGCCATGGTGAGGGAAGTGTGGAATGCGCGTGGGAAAGAGCTACTGATGGCGCATGCTCTGCGGGGGAAACTTGGAAGGATCCGAGGTGTGCGTAGACAGCGTATCCAAGATGTGATAGAGGCCAGATTGAAGGTCGTGCTGGGGGTGAGTGCAAGACAAGAGATAATTGTGGCTTGTGCAAAGAGTCACGGCGCATCCACGGCCGCTGTCGCGTCGAGCTCCAAAATTTTGGCTTCGGAGTTAAGCTTAATTTTAGCGTCACCGCGCGACCCTCCAGACTTCCCCGCGCCGACTATCACTACCCAGCATGCGTGACAAGCATGTGAAAACAGGCCTTTTGCGACTCTGTCGTGTCAACACACACAGTATGGCAAAATCAATGCTCTTGTGCAACCCCGTAACAAGAGATGTCGAGTGTATGCATTGGCAGCCCTCATAGGCCAATGGGTAGGTGGCTGCCTGGAGGAAGGCTGAGACTCGTGCTCCGTCTCACTGGCCCCTGGACGCCTCAACCACGACTTAGTATCGTCGTTCGGTCTTCTTCCTTATCCAACGCTCTCTCAACCACCTCTCACATCTGAAGTCGTTATCTTTGTATATTCACACTTGATATCGCTTCGCATTTGCTGGTACATCATCATGGGCAGAGCATCCGACCCTCCACCCAGCTACCGCGACGACCCAGAAGCTGTCTCCCTCCACACCACCCCCGACGACTACACTTACGATGACGCTCCCGAAATCTCCGGTCTTCCTCCTTCATACACCGACAGCGAGGCCGGAAACAGCACCACCATCACACCAGACATTCCCATCCGCCATGTCCCACCCCCAACTACACGAACCAACCACAACAGCCCGTCTTTCAAGCACGGCAAACCCGTCGTAACCTCCACGATAAACGTCCTAGAACCCCAGTACGACACCAACCCCTCCGAACTCGAGTCTGCCCTTCGCTCCTTCGCAAAGGTCGCCCCAGTCCCTCTCGTCTATATAATGGGTACGCACCGCGAGACAGTCAAGAAGGGCGATAAGAAGGAAACCCAGCACATCACCGACTTCCGGCTCGTCATCAACCTGCAACGCTACCTCCGCCCCAACTTCGATGACAGAGACACTTCGACAATGTTTCTCACGACCGTTGAAAACAGCGAGAAAACACATCGAGGCACGATCCTCAAATGTAGGGCTCCGGGGTCTACACAAGATATCGAAGTCGGCGGTGCGCCAAAAGCGGGGTTGACGGAATGGTGCCATAGATACTGTGCTTCACCCCGAGCCCTTCGGATTTTCCGGCTGCGGCGTGTGGTGACGGGGCTTGACGAACAACATCTCAAGAACAGGCTCGAGGGAATCATCAGATCAACGAATTATCGTGGGAACATCGCCATCACGTTCCCTGTTGAAGACGAGCATGTCGATTTCTACACAAGCTCGAAAGTGAACACTTGGAGGCTCAAGACGTGGGTGTGTTGGATCTTCTACTTGACCTTTTTGTGGATCTTCAGCTGGCCGGTGCTGTTCTTTGCGACCAAGAGGTATGCTGTCGTAAAGGCCGAGTGGCCATTTTCGAAAGTTGATAGTCAGATGATTAAGGAGTATACGACGGTTAGTGAGGAGGAGTGGGTGAGTCAGTGGCAGGTGGCGATTAGGAGGCTGGTGCTTGATCGCTATGAGGGCGAGGCGAGTGAGGAGATGATGAGGGGGGTCATGGAGAGGGATGCCGATCCGCCTATGCCGGGGACGATTCGGACGGGGCATGCAGGTGTGGATGGCGCGGTAGGGTTTTTAAGTGAGGGAATCAGGGTTGCGAGGGCACTTTCGGGGGGTGAGGGGTTGGGCAGAGGGATGCAGGGTGGATGGGGGTACGATTCGTGATTGTCATTCAGGGTAGGAAGGATTCGGAGTATTTTCATGGCTTGCTTCTCTATGGTTGTTGGCATCCTGTACTCGCCATCATCCAATATATATCTCTTACTATGCTACAGCGTACATCCCACTGTCCTCCACCCAGCCTCCTCGTTTAATGTCCTTTACTTCCACTCCCAAGCCTCCTCCACCACCCACTCAAAGTCATGGAATTTGACCACAGCACCAACGCCCAATACCTCAGGCCTAAACGCAACCCCACAAGGCACAAACCCATCACCAATCCTAACACTTCTCTTCCACTCCCCCTCCTTATCCTCTCCATTCTCCCCATCCTCCCATTCCCACCGTTCAACAGTCGTCTTCTCACCAGCCATCATAATCCCCTGACAATACTGCCCTAACCGAACAACCACACCCCTTACCCCCACCGCATCCGCCTGACACCTCATAACAACACAAATCTTACTTCCAGCCTTATTCGTTGACACAACGTCCTCATCCTTCCACATCTCCTCGTGCGTCTTCACCGCATCCAGCGCAGGATGAAACCCATGCCCCACTTCCAACGTAAGTTCCGGTGCGATAGGATACATGTCCCCCTCATCAACAGGAATATCAGGACTTCCAACTGCATACCGAGAATCGACCCAGTGCGTCCAAGTAGAATGCGTGACGTTCTCCCACGTGTCTTCCTCGAGCCGTTTTTTAGATTTCCCGTGATGCGGACCGCTGGGTGGCAAGGTGATGGGAACGGAAGAGGAGGTTCCGGCAAAGGCCCAGTCTAGTTTCTGGGAGTGTCCTTGGTTGGGGTTCGGCTCGGTGGTTTTGAACGACTTGTAGATGCGGATATCGACAAAAGTGTGGTTGGGGCTTGTTAGTACCACGGTGGATGTAGGCTCGAATTGGTGAGAGGGTAGGTTTAGAGGGTTCTTCTCGGGCAGATGGATCGAGTAGGGGACTTCGGCGTTTGGAGGAAGCGGATAGGGCAGGAAGTAAATATACTCGCGCTTGCTGATGTTGGCCGAACTGGGGTCTTTGAGAGTAGAGATGGGACCATGCGATGCGGTCGTGATAGTGAAGGAACTATCAGCAGTTTGTGTTGCTTTGCTCGCTTGTTTCGAAGGCGAAGGGTTCTTGCTGTCGGAAAGAGAGGTCATGTTGTCTACTTTGGGCTCAGGAGGCGTGCAGATGATATCGCTATGACTGTAGGTTGATCGATCGCTGAGATCACCCAACACTTCGATCGTTCAAGACGCTTCGACAAGTGTTTATCTGTGTTAAAGCGGGCTGTTTTTTCTTGGGTTCCGTTATGTTCTTGGGTGTTTATGCTTTTAGAAGCGAAAAGACGAGATGAACTGACAGTTCTGTGGTTGGCCTGTATGAGCTAACCAGGTGGAGAAGCTTATAGGCGAAAGAGACGATGATATCTGAAGAAAGAATGAGTAACCGTATGAATCGAGAGAAATTGGATTCGAGGCAAAGAGACGTGACTGGAAATCGGCAAAGATATGAAAGACACCCGGTAGATGATACAACAAAGACGTCGTACTCAAGACACAAAACGTGCGAGAAGCCTACCGTTTCGAACGCAACGACGGCTACTTTACTAAGAGAACCGTCGCACTGTATGCAAAGTCTAAGCTCGGGTATACTTGCAATCGAGCTTGGAACTTTGTTGTGTGGTGAGGTACGTTGCGATAGAAGCCGAGGTGGGGTTTACTATCATAGCAATAAGGGCCCCGCTAAGCAACTTCGTCCCTTTATCAAGAAGCGATCAGCAACGATTAGATACAGAGTGATTGATGATTTTGATGTAATTCTTGGTGAATGCTAATTGGCTCAGGGGTTGCCGCCCGACTATTGCAAGAAAATCACGACCTGTCGACTAACACTCTTCGATCTTGTGAGCTGGCGTCGTCGCGCTGGGAGCAACGTCAATTGTAATTCAAGTATCGAAATTGAGTAAGTTAATGGCGTTCCAAAAGGATGAATGCAGCTTCAATCACCCAGTAACAGCAGACGAATTACCCAAATCGCACTAGTGATTCGACGAAGCCGTGGTTAGTGGTGTGGACAAGGTTGGCGGTATGACAAAAGGACAACGACATGAGTAACGGGAGGCACGGCTTGCATTTGCAAAACTAGGTATCATTCACATGCTGTCATTTATTTTGACAGACCTAACCATGACGCCGCCCATGCTGGGAAAGCCCACGCTGGGTATACCCATTGTCGAATCGTAATCCTGACTTTTGTATTGTCGTAAGCCATAGCAAAGAACCAAACCACTACTTCGGCGAGTAGCTTATTTCTTCTTGGAGTCAGCCTCCTCAGCCTTGGCCTTGGCGCGCTTCTCCCGGACACCGACAAGGCGGGCCTCAGAGCGGGCGGCACGGAGGGTCTTGTAGGCGTTCTCGGTGGCCTCGTAGTTGCCGATGGGGCCCTCCTCGAACTGAGCGACGTTCTTGATGGGCAGAGCAGCGGCGGTGGATTGGACGAGGTTGTCAGCGCTCTTGGCGGCCTTGACGTCCTCGGCGGAGGCGTCACCCTGCTTGGTCTTGCCGTTGCGGCGGGGGAAGAGGATGAGGCGCTTCCTGTACTCCTGGAGGCGCTCGACGTTGGCCTTGAGGCCCTCCTCGGAGAGGTTCTGGCGGCGAGGGTCGACGGAGATACCGATGGTACGGGCGAACTTGCGGGGGATACCGGCAGCTGTGATGCATTAGACGCGTTCTGCGCAGTTGGGAAGATCGGGCATACCCTTCAGCTCAACGAGAGAGAAACCACGGCCGGGACGGACACGGCGGTTGTACTTGACGGTAGGGCAGCGGACGACGGGCCTGAGCTTGTCGACCGGCCTGGGGGCTACCTTCGCAGCCTTGGCAACACGAGCATTGCGTCTGGAGGACTTCTTGCCAGGCTATTGCACTGTCAGATATCTGCACACAGGCGCCACTACTCTCAGCGACGTGAGAGGGGAATTACCTGGTCGAAGTGCACGCGGACGTAGCGTTGCCTGATCGAAGTTAGCACAATGCCTTGACGTGCCCAATACCCAAATGCAACTCACCAGTCCTTGTGGAAATGGTTCTTCTGAATCTGCTGGTTGTGCTTGATGGCCATTGTGTCGGATTGTCTGCCCTAATCAGCCTTTGTCCTTCGCTCGTGTGATCTTGGAGAGGCGCGCAGTCTCGATGGCGAATGTGTGCGATTGCGCTCGATCGATTGCGCGCCCTGGATATGGTAAACGTACCGCGATGGCTGACCTGTGGGTTAGTTTTCGTGCGGCTGTCGGAAGGAAATCTCGAAGTTCGACAATTTCGAAGGGCGCCTAGCGTGTGCGAACCGACCTTTCGGCGATACGTTATGCCGGCGTTAGCGTGGTTAAAGCTAAGGTTTGCGTGCAACACCAACAACATTAGTGGGCTACCAGAACTAACTGTAGTCCAGACGATAAGGACTTCGGATGTTGGTCGCGTGCGAGATACCATGCGATGACTACAATGACTTAATATTCTCAAGTCGCATTCGCAGCTCATGTGTCATACTGCATGGTACATCTCCTGCCAAGTTAGTCACTCAATACAGTCGCCACGATGAAACTGCAATTATTCTGCTCAGATTTAATGTTGAGACCTTCGTCCTGAGAAATATTTTGCTGCATTTGCTTCGGAACAAACCATAACTAACAACCGAGAAACCCCTAGAGTACCCTTTCGTATCGAGCACATTATGTACACGAAGAGATTATAAAACGCTACAGTATATCCAAACAAGTCAACCTATATCAGTGCACTCTAGAACAACCCCATATTAACAAGACACGACACGAAAAGAATACCTATACCACAGCCCTAGAGTGTAACAATGAAGAATCAAAAGCTCCCGTCGTCTGCATCGAAGAACTCGGTCGAGGTACTGTCCGCACTCTTCCAACTCTCCCTTGGGATCTTGTCTCGAAGCCATGTCAATACGGCATCCGTGCCCTTTTGAAGGACCTGGCGGTTAGGTACCCTGAATTTGTTTCCTTCTACCGCAAAGCCTGTCAACGTGCCCTGTAGCATTCCGATACGAGGTTCCAGACGCTCGATATCGTTGTTGTCTAGGTTTACGATCCTGAGATTCTGCAAGCTCTCGGCAGACACTTCGGAGATCTTGTTGTCGGAAGCAAGGAGGGTCGTGAGTGAGGGAAAGCTTACGTGAAGCGTCGGAAGGGCACCAGCGAGACGGTTAATGGATACGTCAAGCGTAACGAGCATAGGCGCTGTGAGATAGGTTGTGAGGTGCGTCAGAGAGTTGATCTTGTTGCTGGCAAGACGGAGATCGCGAAGCTGAGGGAGTTCGATGGGTGCTGAAAGAGGAACTTCAATGCTGTTCCTGGACAGATCCAGTAATGTCAGGTGCTCGAACTGCGCTGATATAGATGGGATGATGTCGAACTTGTTTCGCTGTAGCTGTAGCTGTCGCAATCCGCTGGTGAAGACCTCTAGGGTGATCTCATCCAACTCCAACTCAGACAAATTCTTGTCTGCGAGGTCTGCTGTACCCGACGGTGTAAGCTGCCATTTTGGCTGGGCCTCTTCAGTAACACCGTTCTCGAAGTCCTCATCCGCATCAGGTGGAAGCTCAGTAGCAGGCAGTCGCGATGCCAGATCGCGCTTTATCTCATCGGTGCCCATAGTCAGGAATTTGCGATCGCGCAACGGGTTCGCTGCAACTGTAAGATGTCCCAGATTCTCCATCAAAGCAATCTTCTCGTCAAGTTGAATGAGATCGTTGCCCGTAAAGTCTGCAGTGCGTAGCTGCTCGAGCGTCGTAAAGCCTTCCGGCAAAGTTGTAAGTTTGTTCTCCCCAACCAAGAGCGTGGTAATGCTAACCCAAGTAAAGACTTCGGGTAACGACTTCAGTCGGTTCGTAGAGATATTGAGCGTCTTGATAGCAGGCAGATCGATCGAGTCCTCATCGCACAAAGATGTCAACGAGTTCTGCGCGACGTTCAATTCCTGTAGGTGAGGCACTGAGTCCAGACTGAGAAGGGCGCCCTCAAGGCGGTTCTTCGATGCTTGAAGCTCGATAAGAGTCGCAGAAAAAACTTCGCTGGGAATGGATCGAAGTTGGTTCTCCGACACATTGAGTATCCGCAACTGCGTCAGACGCTGAAAGTCTGCAGGTATACTTGTCAACTTGTTCGACTGCAGTTCAAGGACCTCCAACGCTGTGAGGTTACATAGCGCTGAGGAGAGTTCTCCGCTGAGATCGTTCTCCGCCAGCTTCAGTTCCCGCAGAGTCGGGATTTGAGCGACAACGTCCAACATTTCCATGGATAGCTTGTTTCGTGACTGTCAAAGTTAGCGCTGAGCGATTGTAATTTTTTCCCCATGTTGGAACTTACCAGATTCAACTTTGAGAGCTGCGTCAGTCGTCTCAGGCCTACAGGCAGCTCTCGCAGCATGTTACCGTGAAAATCGATGCTCTGCACTCCTCCAAATTGAGGGCCTGCCTCGTCCGAATCAATCATGTCTTCAACTGATACATCCGGGAACATGCTGTCCGGAAGTATCTCAAGCTCATTGTCTGCAGCTAGGATAGTAGACAGATCTACAACCTCGCCCCAGGCTACTTTGGTATCGTTGGGGTCATAAATATACATGGAAAGTACGTCGTCAGGAATTTCTTTCAATCCCATCGCGGCGATATTCAAGCGACCGTCTGATCGAGCGCTATCAATGCGTCTGCGTAGGACAGACTTGCCGCCCTTGGAGTGCTGATTGAAAGGGTCGTCGTCGAGGCCAAAGTCAAAAGTCGCAATCTCGGCAGGGTCAGGTATGATCATGTCGGTGGGCGGTGTATTGTTTCTAGTTGGCTCGGTCTTTTGCTGCTTCGCAGCTGCCCTGGCCTTTGCAATTTGTTCCCTCAGAGCATTAGAAGAGCTTGCTGGCTTGGGGGCTGCTTCGGCTGGTGTTTCTTCAATATCTTGCTTCTTCGCGGCCCTCGCTTTCGCAATCTGGTCACGAAGGGCTGTGGAAGAGCTCGGCATCCTCCGGACGGTATCGGGTGTCTTCTTCACAGGGGTGTCTCGGGCAGGCGAGGATGTAGCGGTTCCGGGAGGCGATATCGCTTGACCGAAGACATTGTTCAGAGATGGCCGAGGTCTGGGTGTTCGCATAGTGAGACTCTTGCTGTTCGTCAACGGGCGTGGTTTAGGCGTGTTCTGCAAGTTCTGCGCTGGAGCCAATGGCTGTTTCTTGACGGTCGACACCGGTTGTAGAATCGAGGAACGCTTGCTGGGGGTCGCGACAGGTGTGCTGACCTGCGCACTAACGCTTCTCTTTCCAGGTGCAGTCATGGACAGTCTGTTTGAAGGTGCACCGAATCGCTTCGGTGTAGCGGGTATTGGATGCGGGGCACCATCACTGGTGGATGGCCTGCTGCCATTGCCGTTGGACATGGCAGAAGCCGGTCGAACCGGCGGAGCCATGGTATTGTCGGCATTGAAGAAGCTTGAGCGGCGTCTTCCTTTTCCCGGTGCTGGCGACGATGGCAGGTTAGACAGACTCTCTATCGTCCTTTCCGAGAGCGACGGTCGGCTCTTCCTCTTCTCAGGCTTCACGGGACTGATGAGCCCATCATCGATGGCCGTCTCAACAAGTTCGGGCGAGTGCTCATTGTCTCGGAACCCTGCCCTCGAACTGGCACGCGAGGAAGCCCTCGAGGCTGACCTAAAGCCTTCCAGGCTCCCCAGTGTATCATCTTCCTTGGGAGTATTTGACGAGGAGACGGGCCGCGAAGCATTCGTCTGACGCGATGGTGGACGGGCGAATGGTCGCTTGAAGACGGGCGCGTCGTTGGTAGGTGGGGCGATAGTCGAGGGTCGTCGTGAGCCAAAGCTAGGGATTCCACTCACTCGGCGGGAAGAAGTGGATGAGGAAGCGACGGATGTCCGGTTGGAGCCCGAGTTGGCAGGCGCAGGTGCAGGAGAAGCCGATGATGTCAGGGGGTTGCTGGAGTAGGCGAGCGATGCCCTCGATGACTTCTTCTGTAGTGTCGATGTGGTTGGGCGCGAGATGGACGAGAGAGACGGCTTCTTGCGTAATTGTTCCGTCGACGCGGGTGCGCGTAGCTGGGAATGGCTGTTGGAAGGCCTGAGTACTGGTAACCTCGAGGCCGGTGCCGGCCTGGGGATGCCAGACGGGCGCGATGCGGACGAGGACGGGTCCATGGCGATGGTGTCGCGCGCTATACGATGCAACGCCTAAGGGCTGGGAAGTCGTTCATGCAGACTGCGCGGCACAGGCGAAACACACGTCCAACCAGATTAAGGGTCCTCCACTTGTCGCCAGGTTGCTTTTCGACGGGCAATTCTCCGCGCCGGGTGCAGAGGGGCGTCTGAGCGAGCGGGAGGCGACCGTTGCCCCGTGAAACCAGAGGGAGTGTTCATGTTTCCACTACACTGACAGGTCTGGCCTAGCGCCGGTTGGTTGAGCAGGGACGACCGGCGGGTCCTTCCTCCAACGCTCCAACCTCGCTCCACGCGCCTTCCGCACCGACGACATTGTCCCTCCACACACCCAACACTACCCTCCGCAAGAGCCACGTCGCCTCCAAACACCTGTTCACTTCCGTTTGGACGCTATCACCGTCGCATAATCCCCGCGACTCTTCTTTGGCAAACGCGCATCGACGCGCACCCCTGCTACCACCGCTATCGTCTTCGTCGCCTAGCTAAACCGCGTCACCCACCGCCAACGCTACATACTCAAGCTCTTTGACACCACAATTCCCGCGTATCAGAGTTGGATTGCACAAAGCAAATTTCTGCTCGACCACACGCCATCTTTCCGACCAGGCACAGCCTCTGCATCTTTCTGATTGTCGCACACTGCTTAGGCCAATTGCGCCTGAGGCAGAATGGATCCACAAGCAATGCACTACTTACCGTCGCAAGACTCATTGATGCCTACCACCGAGAATGCGCAACCTGAAACACCACCAAAGCTTTGTTCTCCGTCGCCTGCTGAGTCGGCAGCACTTGCCATGTCAAAACTCGCGTCCCCAGATCAAGTCAAATTCACCTCCCCCGCACCCCGGACTACGTCTTCTATGACCCCTCCACCCTCTTCTCAGATCCCTGGTACTCGTGCAGCCATGAGGACGCCTACTCCTCCAACTCCGCAGCTCACATCTCCCCCACCAACCAGCAAGTTGCCCAACCAGCCGTCTGCCTTGACAGACATGGGTGCAGGTCTCTACCCACAAGACCAGGTCAACAGTGCCTCCGCCGAGGAGCTGAGAACCATGGTCAACAACATCTCTAACGCCTTGCGCGACATGCGGCTCTCCGCAGCGCACTATAAACTTCAGTACAATATGGCTGTAATGGAGAGCCAGGAGTCTGCAAGTCGAATGGCTGTCGAGCTAGCTATGGCTCAGCGAGAGCTTGACGTTCTACAACAAGCTGAAGAGAAACGCCGAAACAACATGGTGACCCCAGAACAAACCTACCAAGAGTCGGCAAACGCAGCCAACACAGTTCTGCTATCAGAAATGAGCCGCCAGAATCAGATGTTGCAGAGCGAAAATGAGGAGCTTCGCGATATGCTTGAGCAGCAAAAGCGTGTCACCGAGCACCGAGAAGGCGAGCTTGCTAGCGTCCTGGATGAAAATGATCGACTCAAGACGAGGATTCGCAAGAACCGCGATCACATCGCACCCCTTCTTGAGCAGATCGAGCAATCCTCGCCACGATCAAACTACGGAACCCCACATCAGCCAACTCCCAGAAACGTCCTCAACAGAGTGCCACACCTCTCCGAGGAAAGCAGGGGTCAAAACAACTTCGAAGCTCTTCTATTAGCCGACAAGATGCTGAGCCAGGAGGTAGCTACTGCTCCCACAACGCCCATCAGGCAATATGCACCCCGATCACGTTTCAGTCACCAGCGAGGCGCACAGTCCATGTCCTCGCTGCCACAAACACCAAACAGAAGAGCTGCGTTCCCCCGCGCCGAAGTGCCCCGCACACCGCCACTTTTTGTCCCAACCAACATTCCACAATCAGCTCCCCCAGCGCACTACCAGGCCAAGCCATCAAACACGCGTCGTCAAAGTAGCAACTCGACCATTACCGCGTCCAGTGCCGATGAAGAGGAAGCCTTCACTGACCGTGAAGAAGATGAGGTGCCCGAGTCCCAAGCCAGCCAGATGGCAAGAAGTCTCCTGCAAAGAGCACCACCTGCCAAGGGCATGATGTCCGCACCACCACTAGTTCAACCAGCGAACCTCGTGCAAACCAAAATCTTCGGCCAAGTCAAGAAAGGCTCCGGCCTCACCCGTGCAGGCGAATTGAAGCGCGGTCGCATGCCTTCGACAGCGGATCTCCGCACTCAAACAAGTCCGCCCAAGCGCGGACGGCTCGATCAAGGTGTAGGTCTTGGCATTGGCGGCTTGTTGCGCGAGTAGAGAGAACTTGTTCCTGACCATGTGCGGCAGGGAGTTTATCAAGCTTACTAAGTTTACGACATTTATGATTCTGGCGAACCACTTCAATGAGCGGCGATGATTTGCTTTTTCTTTTCTGTTTAAGGTTTGGATACCCTTCTGGCAAATGCCATTTGAGCACGGCGCTAGCTAGCTGTCGACTTTGAGGTCGGCAGACATTTTATGATTATTCACGGATAGTGGTAGAGACTTTTGGATATACCACGGATGGTGATGTGATGATAGTGTTGGATATTAGTTAGATCAAACTCAATGTATATGCGCATTATCCGCTCATGTGAATGACTGGAAACTCCCGTCTCAAGACGAGCTGATTTTAATGCTTCTATCCATTGCTTTTGACGTATGTCACCCTACCTTGCCTTGCATCAGACCGCTACCTTTTTGTATTTCCTTTCTTCGCTGCTCTTCTCCATACAATCAATAATCTTGTGCATACCAACCGCTTGTTCAAAGTTGACAAACCCTTCCTCTACACCCCACCCCTTGACAAAGCCTTCATACAACATACCGATATCCTTCGCAAAAGGTGACAAGTCTTTCACTGCCTCAGCATACTCCACATTCACCACTTCCACTGTATCCTTCTCATGATCAAACACCTCAATCTTCTCTCCACCAAGCGCTAGAGTAAGCATCGCAGCGGACGTTAAGCGAATCTCACCCTTGGTGCCAAAGATCCTCCATACAAGGTTCGGCGAGTCCTTGAATCCCTTGCCACTCCTTGCTGTCATCGAGATAGGCGCGCCATTGTTCTTAAGAGTACCTTGCAGCATAACGTGATCGGGCGTCTCGCGCTTGAACAGACGGTCGAAACTTCCATCTGCGTGTAAAAGCTTGGTCTCAGGCCAGCGGGTCGTCAATAACGCGGAAAGTTCTTCCAAACCGCCTAACGCATGAAAGACGGGGTCTGCAGTGTGACCGAAGAGAATTGTGAGGAAGTTGCCACCGCTTTCTTTCTTGGTGAAGTACTCGACTGCGGGGGGCTCGACGTCGCCGACCCAACCGAGAGTGAATTCCTGTGTCGAGCTGAGGAGGTCTCCAACGGTCTTGTTTGCTACCAGCTCTTTGATTTTTCGGATATAGGGGTTCGAGCGGGATTGCAGCCCGACGATGGTCTTGCTGCCGCTCTTCTGGGCTGCCGTGTACATTTCTGTAGCCTGAGTGAGGTTGGATGCTAGTGGCCATTCGACGTATACATCCTTGCCTGCCTTGATGACAGGCATCATCAACTGGTGATGCCTATCCACCCGAACCGAGCAGACGACGAGGTCGACATCGGGGTCCTTAGCTAGATCCTCAGAGCTACCATAGGCCTTGACGCTGGACGGTAGATTGTAGCGCTGAGCTGCTGTTTGCGCTGACTTGACGCTTGAGTTACAGAGAGCTACTATTTCGTAGTGTGGCGAGGCGAGTAGGTATGGTAGATGGGCGCTAAGTACAAGGGTTAGTTTGACTCCAGCTAGATACCCGAAAGGTAGTGTATGTACCTTGCGGCCCAACTATCTCCTGGACTGGCGGAGACATTGGTGGTGACGGAACTGAGACCAATAAGTCCTACTTTAATAACCATTTTGTTTGAATGAAGGTTGATTTGCTTTTCGTCCAAGATTGTGGTATTGTCTGATGAAGATGGCTCGGGAAAGTCTATCTTGCGACCGATATATAAGTAGTAGGAAGGACGCGGAGTGTTCGTCCGGTTCCAAGCTGTGCAGGGATAGTATCCATAACCAATGCTTGGTGCCGAACACGTGTCGAACAAGCCTCTACATTGACCTCAATTGACAATCACGTCGTGCTCAAGATACGGAGTTGCGTCCATACTGACTCCCCGGGTCAGGCCGACCGGGTACAATCCTACGCCTTCTGACTTTCTGATATTTCTGACATGCTAGCACAACGGCGGGGCATGTAGGTTTTATCTTAACTACTCTCGACACTCCATTGCCCAAGCTCCTTCTGAGTTCTCGTCGTCACAGTTCTGACTATTACTCGCGAATTGCGGACGAAACCGGAAGGAGGAAGATCGGAAGGATCTCGTTCGGTCCGCTTTGTCTATGACACGACTGTCACATCTGGATGACGTTGTTTCTGAGTCTGGTTTCACCCATACTCACAAAGGCGACTGCGCGATATCACTTTGGTAGGTACAGGTGCTCGATCGAGTGCTGGAGGTAAAAGTAGGCCCGTGCCCTCGCGAGTCATCTGAACGCGCCCTTGACGCGAGAGCGCTCCTCTCATCGCGTGCTTTGACGTAACTAAAACGCGCTGAACTCACTTTCTCCGTGGAAAAGTCGCAGAATCTCCAAGCATTGGTAGGAATCGCAAAGTCTTAAGACCTCTCAATCCGCGATATCTGGTTTTTGGTAAAGCTTGGAACAGTGGTGTACGAAGCTAGTTCGTGCATCAGAGTTCCTATATAGGCACTGCGCTTACCAGTTTTCACGTTGCGACCATGAACCTCGCTTCATGACTATAAATGATATCAGCACCCGATTCTTCGTAACAACAGAGCGTAGATATGAATCCAATACGCAACGCGATGACTTCCGGCAGGATGCGCACGAAGCTCACCAATGTCTTCCCTTGGATCACATCTCCTTTCATTGTCGGAGCACCGATGCGCGTCATGGCTGGTCCCCGCCTAGCTCTCGAAGTATCCAAAGCTGGTGGGTTGGGTTTCATTGGCCCCGGTGCTAAGCCTGAAGATACAGCTAAAGACCTTAAAACGGTACGCGAACTGCTGAGCGAGACTCCGGGATCTATCTTTTCAGACTCATATCAATCTGGGAAGACACTACCGCTGGGTGTAGGATTCCAGCTCTGGAACGGAGATCTTCAGTCAGCAACCAAAGCAGTAGGAGAGTATCATCCTTGCGCTGCATGGCTGTTTGCTCCTCGAAGGGGACAAGACGAACTGGACGAATGGACAGCCAGCCTTCGTGAGGCATCGCCTGGTATTCACATATGGATTCAGACTGGTACCCTGAAGGAGAGTGTAGAGGCTGCGAATAGCGTTCACCGACCAGATGTACTGGTCATCCAGGGTGCGGAAGCCGGTGGTCATGGAAGGGCAACAGACGGTATGGGCATCATGACTCTCTTCCCCGAAGTCGCAGATCAAGTTCGCGATTCAAGAATATCATTGATAGCCGCTGGAGGAATCGCTGATGGCCGCGGTATCGCTGCTGCACTTGCTCTTGGATCTCATGGCGTGGCTATGGGTACACGCTTCCTCGCATCTACAGAAGCCCGCATCAGCAAAGGCTATCAGAACGAAGTTGTACGCGCTACGGATGGCGCTCAAAGCACGACCAAAACGATGCTGTACAACCATCTACGAGGCACTATGGGCTGGCCCGAGCAGTATAGCCCCCGCGGCATTACGAACAAAAGCTGGCATGATCACCAAGCGGGTGTCTCGTTTGAGGAGCTGAAGAAACTTCATGACGAAGCTGAGAAGTCGGGAGATGCTGGATGGGGACCAGAGGGAAGACTAGCTACATATGCTGGGGCTGCAGTCGGCCTGGTGCATAGTGTCGAGGATGCTGGAAGTCTGGTGAAGCGTCTGCAAGACGAGGCAAGAGCAGTTGTCGGAAGTCTGCATGAGATTCTATGAATCGCCCGGATGATCCCACTAGCACTTTCATCAAGCGTACGAGCTATGTTTCTGTTCGTCGATCACCGTTCGAATCAAAGCCAAGCCATCCTTGTCTGCCATCAGCCCTGTTTCCCGATCTGGTTACTGCGTCACTATCACTGTCGTTGGGGCACCGTCGTCCGTTTCTGCTGGGACGATCCTTTCCATAATCCTCCTAGCACATATCGCAGCCCAGCCTGGATTATCTTCGGGCGATATGACCGCTGCTGATGGTCAGTATCAAATGCGCGTTCGCTTATGTGGATGGCTTACTACGTGTCGAATCTAGTTTATGTCTCGCCACACAAGAGTCAAGCAAACGGAATAGCACTTTTTCCCTGATCAATCTTCTCCAATCATGTGTTCTGTCATTGGTGTCATCAATTTTTTCGTTCCAATAAGTTGCTATCCTCTCGCCAAATTCATGATTAGTCACTAGGATGAGACATGATGTCAGCATAGACTTTACAGCTTTGAGCGTAGTCGGATCTACTTACGCTCACCCAACTCAATCTTATCCGAGTCGCCCACGTGATGCCTAATCACCGATTTATCGTGGCCGAGCTGTAAGAGTCTGGCGACGACATAATCAAGTTGCTTGTCTGTTAGTTGGTGGATGAATGCTAGAATTCGAGTGTTACTGAAACATGGGAGATTGCTATATTGTCTGCCTTTTGTCAGGCTGAGGAGTGTGTCAGCATATACTGTAATGCGCTCAGTGCTAAGGGAAGATTCATGTGGATAAGTTGTCGTTATGTTCCAAGTGCGCGGTCCGGTCAAGTGGAAGAGTGAGATTAGAATTGAGACTGAACATATAAACAGCTTCTTGGATGCGACAAGTTTGTCTGGGCTTGCTGTAGCAACAGCACGATAAGACAGAATTGCTACACACCCTTGTATATCGAATCATTTCGCAAGCAACAAATGTATCAAGGCAATCACCTAGGCGGCAAAACAGGCTTACTCAGGTCGAGGTGAATAAAGATAGCAGTCTTGCATCCGAGCAGGGCTGGCATTCAATTCGGTTGGCACAGCGACTCGCAGCACAACACGAAGATTTCATAAGTTTTCACTGGGAGCAATATTGCTGGAGGAGCGCAAAATCGTGGTTATCATGTATGAGATTGGCTCTTCTATCGTTTCGATACTTAAGGCGATCATGTCCGATAGTATCGAGAGTTTAGTAGGGATGTGCGTAATTCTTCGCCTTCCAAGACTTTTCTGCCTCAGAATCCGTTGGCGGGGATCGATGCCTTGAACACGCCACAGGTCCCGCGGAGTCTCTGAGATATGCATCTCCCAGTCAAGCTCCTTTCTGTCGAGTATGTATGGACGAAGAGTCTACGTATGAAGTTAGAGTGTTCTGCGTGACACACCGTATGCCAGCCACATACCTCGTTGATCTTGTCCATCCATCCAGTACGCCATGCTCGACCTTCTGCAGTGTCTGGACTTGGCATTGCCCGTGCAATCTGTTCTACGACAATGCGAACAAAATTCGTCTTTGATTCTGGTCCAACCCATACATTCCCCTCTTTGCAATCGACGAAGATGACATCGACGTAAAAGGCTGGTAGGACATCATAATGTTTCGTTATTGCGGCGGCGATGCCTCTCTTCTGATCAAGAGTGAAGGTGTCGGGATGGGCGTAGATTCTCCAGAGAGGCATTGTAATTGGAAGTTGGCTGTTTGACGAGGGACGGTTTTCTGCTTGAGTAGATAGGAGAAGTTCGGACGCTTTATATATTGTTTCGCAGGTTTCTTGAGCGAATAGGAACCTAGCTGTGATTCAGTCGCAGTACATACTGTTTCGACAAAAGCATGATCCTTGAACACGATTAGTCGTGGGTAAACTGGTAGAATGCCTTACAGCTGATTAGTGATTGACTCCGCTCCAAGCCTCGCCCTCCGGTCTACGTACGTAAGAGTGAGGGGATGATGATTTAGAGAGTCGAATCATGCGAAACAGGAGTATGCTAGTAGCCGAGTTTTGTGCTACTGGCATTGTTGTGAAGCTATGCGCTGTCTGCAGATCAAGAGTGGCAGGTGGAAGTTCTTCCGTTGCTCTATCGCCACGTATTACGATGATCATAAGTTATAGCATCATTTGAGGACTTTGTGTTGTTATTTAAGTAGGTTGTTAAATATACACATTCATATCCTTTTGCGTTGAGTCTTAGTCGAGCATATAGTTCGTCATTACGGAATGAGTGATTTTCAATATTGCATTTGCACGAGCGCTGGAGCCTAAGTCTCTTGCTTTGTTGCTGCGCCGTGTCTACTGGGTTCTGAGGACTCGATAGTCCTGGCTGAGAAAAGAGG